>Ga0154558_1154_pt1 | contig 63688 bp, 47 predicted proteins | sample RifGroF2_FD_105701 | JGI IMG/M metagenome (GOLD analysis project Ga0154558, IMG submission 105701) | Bacteroidetes bacterium GWF2_49_14 | reverse complement strand
GATGTCGGTTCTCATGCTGGCCGGATTAAGGGAAATACTGATCATATCCACACCCAAGGACCTGCATCTTTACCGGGACCTGTTCGGTAGCGGTGAAGACCTGGGACTGCAGATTACCTATGCTGAACAGCCATCACCCGATGGTCTTGCACAGGCCTTCCTGATCGGGGAGTACTTTCTGGCAGGGGATGAAGCTTGCCTTGTCCTGGGAGACAACATTTTTTACGGATACAATTTTGGAAAGATTCTTGAGGAAGCGGCGCAGATCACACAGGGCGCAACCGTATTCGGATATTATGTTACGGATCCGGAAAGATACGGCGTGGCCGAATTTGACGATAATGGCAAGGTTCTCAGCATAGAAGAGAAACCTTTGAAGCCAAAATCAAGTTATGCCGTTACCGGCCTGTATTTTTACGATAAAACAGTGGTTGCGAAAGCCAAAGCTCTCAAACCCTCATCGAGGGGAGAGTTGGAAATCACAGATCTCAACCGGCTGTACCTTGAGGAAGAAAGCCTTAACGTTAAGCTTCTGGGGCGTGGAATGGCATGGCTCGACACAGGAACTCATGACAGCTTACTCCAGGCCTCTAATTTTATTGCAACAATCGAACAGAGGCAGGGGTTAAAAGTTGCCTGTATTGAGGAGATTGCGTTCAAAAAAGGATTCATCAGCCGGGATAAGCTCATTGAGCTGGCTACCCCGCTGAAAAAGAATCAATACGGACAATACCTGCTGACCATAGCCAATGAAAAAATCAAATCCTGGTAATACCCTTCATGAAAATAATTGATTCTCCCATGCCCGGCCTGTTTCTGATTGAACCCCGGGTTTTCGAAGATACACGCGGATACTTTTTTGAAAGCTTCAACAGAAAAGCGCTCATTGAAGCAGGAATAGACGCACAATTCGTACAGGACAACCAGTCACTGTCCCAATTCGGAGTCATCCGCGGCTTGCACTACCAGCTTTCGCCTTTCGCTCAAAGTAAGCTTGTTCGGGTCCTTGAAGGCTCGGTTTGGGATGTTGCGGTGGACATCCGCAAGAATTCACCCACCTTCGGACACTATTTCGGGATTGAACTCAGCGCTGAGAACAAGCTTCAACTCTATATCCCTAAAGGCTTCGCACATGGCTTTGCCGTTACAAGTCCAAAGGCTGTTTTCTTCTATAAATGCGACAGCTTTTACTATCCGGAAGCCGAGCGCGGGATCCATTACCTCGACACCGGACTGAGCATTCCCTGGCCAATTCCGGCAGACAAGGCAGTGGTAAGCGCCAAGGACAAGGTATTACCCGGATTCCCTGAAGCATCCATGAACTTTGTATATCTGGAATCGTGATAAAAATACTCATAACCGGAGCAAATGGCCAGTTAGGTCAAAGTTTGCTCCACCTTCCTGACCCGGAGAAAGTGATCGACTGGTTGGCCACGGATTACCCCGATCCTGACATCACCGACCGTAATCAGGTTGAAACCTATATTGCCAGATCAAAGCCAGATTTTCTGGTCAATTGCGCCGCATATACCGCAGTAGATCAGGCCGAAAAGGAACCGGGAAAAGCTATGTCCATTAATGGGAATGGCCCCGGAATCCTGGCTGGAGCCTGTCGAAAAGCAGGTATCCCGTTTATTCATATTTCCACCGATTATGTTTTCGCCGGACGCGGGTGTATCCCCTATCTGGAATCCGACCCGGTTGATCCGGCCTCCGTTTATGGGAAATCAAAGCTTGAGGGTGAACTGGAAGTGATTAAATCAGGTTCAGGAATCATTGTAAGGACAAGCTGGCTTTATTCCGAATATGGGAAAAACTTCCTGCTGACCATGCTGCGTCTCGGTGCTGAGCGGGAGAGCCTGGGAATTGTGATGGACCAGGTGGGATCACCCACATATGCCGGGGATCTTGCAAAAGGGATTGTAACAATGATCCGGCAAATTCATAAAGGTGATTTTCATATCGACCGGCCGGTGATTTACCACTTCTGCAATGCTGGAGTCGCCTCCTGGTATGATTTTGCATCAACAATCATGAGAATAACCGGGCTGAATTGTAAAATAAAGCCCATCCGAACCGAGGAATACCCCCTTCCTGCCAGCCGGCCGGCATTCAGTGTGATGGATACGAGAAAATTCTCCCGGGATTTTAATTTCGATATGCCTTACTGGCAGGATAGTATGAAGATTTGTCTGGAAAATGTACAATTGCAAAAATAGAATACTGTAAACACCCGTTGATATGGAAGCACCGGATATCACCATTATTGAAAAAGCGAAACACTGGTTATCAGAAGATTTCGATCAGGAAACACGTGATCAGGTCCGGTTTATGGTAGACCATGATCATGAAGCCCTGGTCGAGGCATTCTACAGGGATCTTGAATTCGGTACGGGCGGAATGAGGGGAATCATGGGACCGGGAACCAACCGGATGAATATATATATCATTGGCATGGCCACGCAAGGCCTGTGCAATTACCTGATCAGATACTTTCCGGGCAAGACCGACCTGAGCATTGCAATTGCGCACGATAGCCGTAATAATTCAAGGGTTTTTGCCGAGATGACCGCAAAAGTTTCCGCGGCAAACGGAATCCATGCCTATCTTTTCGAAGGGCTCAGGCCCACCCCGGAATTGTCCTTTGCCATTCGTCACCTTCATTGCCAGTCGGGAGTTGTTGTAACCGCCTCGCATAACCCCAAGGAATACAACGGGTACAAAGTCTACTGGGAGGATGGCGGGCAAATAGTCCATCCTCATGATGAAAATATTATAGGTGAAGTTCAGAAAATAAAGAGTTTTAAGGAGGTCCGGCAACATGCTGATCCTTCACTGATCCATAGCATCGGCAAAGAGGTTGACGAAGCCTATCTTACCTGCCTGAAAGGCCTGAGCCTTAATCCGGAGAGCAATCTTAAGCATCAGGATATGAAGATTGTATACACTCCCATTCATGGCACAGGAGTCTATATGGTTCCTGAGATTTTAAGGCGCTTTGGGTTTAACAATGTCATCAATGTTCCTGAGCAGGACATTCCGGATGGGAATTTTCCCACGGTTTATTCTCCAAACCCTGAAGAAAAGAGTGCCTTGACCCTTGCCCTGGAGAAAGCCCGGGAAACAGGAGCGGAACTTGTTATGGCGTCTGATCCGGATGCTGACCGGATAGGAGTTGCGGTGAGGGACAGCGTTGGTGAATACCGGCTGTTGAACGGAAATCAAACTGGCACATTGCTGGTATATTATCTACTCAAAAACCTTTACGACCAGAAAAAACTCAAAGGCAATGAATTCATTGTCAGAACGATAGTTACCACTCCCCTTTTTAATGAAATTGCCAGCTCCTTTGGGGTGAAAACCTATGAGGTTCTAACAGGATTCAAATATATCGCCGGCATTATCCGCGAGAAAGAGGGCCAGGAGGTTTTTATAGGAGGCGGTGAAGAATCCTACGGTTTTATGGTGGGAAGTTTTGTAAGGGATAAGGATGCCGTATCCGCCTGTGCCCTGTTCGCCGAAATGGCCGCCTGGGCCAAGGAGAACGGCATGACGGTACTGGAACTTCTGGAAAGCATTTATATTAAATACGGATATTACAAAGAGCATTTGATTTCCATCACGAAAAAGGGAAAATCAGGGGTTGAAGAGATTTCTGCCATGATGGAGCGATTCCGAAGTCAGCCTCCGGAAACCCTTGCGGGTTCAGACGTAGTGATGGTACAGGATTTTCAGGTCCGCAAGGCTTATGACATGATTTCCCATTTGCGTTATGATATCAACCTGCCCAAATCCAATGTTTTACAGTTCATAACAAGTGATGGATCAATCATTTCGGCACGGCCGTCTGGGACAGAACCTAAAATCAAGTTCTATTTCAGCGTCCGCACTCAGGTCAAAAACCTGTTGGAATTAGCGGCTGCTGGAAAGGCATTGGACGAAAGAATCAAAACAATGGTTGCCGACATGAAACTTGACTCCTAATTCTACTGAATGAAATCATATCGTAAGGAACTATGGTTCCACTCGCCCAACAGAAGGGAGTTAATCAACATTACCAGCAATATAGAGGAGTGCCTTCGGGAGAGCGGGATTGCGGAGGGTATTCTCTTGTGCAACGCGATGCATATCACCTCATCGGTCTTTATCAATGACGATGAAGCGGGGTTGCACCAGGACATTGAGAAATGGCTTGAAGGCCTGGCACCCGAAAAACCCTATAGCCAGTACAGGCATAACACCTATGAGGATAATGCTGATGCACATCTTAAAAGAACAATCATGGGCCGGGAAGTGGTGGTTGCGGTAACCGGAGGAAAATTGGATTTCGGCCCCTGGGAGCAGATTTTTTACGGGGAATTTGATGGTAAGCGTGCTAAAAGGGTGTTGGTGAAAATCATCGGGACGTAAAAAACTCCGGCCGGAAGTTTACAAGGAACACCTTCTCCGTGGCTCGGGTGATTGCCGTATAGAGCCAGCGAAAATATTCACGGTCTACCTTATCCTCTGTAATATACCCCTGATCAATATATACATGCTTCCACTGGCCTCCCTGAGCCTTGTGGCAAGTCACCGCATAGGCAAATTTTATCTGTAAGGCATTAAAAAATGGATCTTCACGAATTGCATCCGCCTTGTGCTTCTTTCCTTTCATCTGCTGATAATCGGTTGATACTGCCGCAAAGAAATTCCGCATTCGGTCCTTGTCAAGTGAGGGGGTATCAGCAAACAGGGTATCCAGCATTGCTTTTGCCTCAAACTCCATATCACGGTAATCCGTAAACCGCACCATCAGATCCCTGAAAGTAAGATCGTAAAGCTCCTTGCTCCCCTTGGCCCTAACGACCTCAAGAATATCGCCGTTGGCGATGAAATCAATCTCGGGAGAATCCTTAAGCCAATAATAATTGTTCTTAACAACCATGATGAGATCACCCAGCCTGATCTCCTCCTCGTATTTCAGAATCATGTTGCGGATCCCCTGGTTGTATCTGTTTGCCAGCTTGTTTGACCGGCAAACGACCATAGTCTCTTCCAGCCCGGCAGTTCCGTAGCTCCTTTCAAGTTCCTCTAGGAGGTCATCCCCGCGGACTTCCTGAAAATCGGGAAAGCCAGAGGTTCTGAGGCCCGGCATATCAAAACGATCACGAGTTTGCAACAGCACCTTCCTGAGGTGGGTGGCATTAGACAGGATGCCGGAATCAACAGATTGACGAACCACATCCGTCAGGCTGCATTCTTCAACCTTCATCCCGTAACGCTCAAGGTATTCCAACTTTAGTGCATCACTCTGGTCAAAACCAACAGGAGGCAACTGGGCATCATCACCTATCAGGACCAGTTTGCATCCGGGCGATGAATATACATACCCGACCAGGTCATCGAGAAGCCTGCCGGAACCAAAAACAGACAGGTCGAGCGACTGGTTGCTTATCATGGATGCTTCATCCACGATGAAGAGAGTATTTTTGCTTAGGTTACGGTCGAGACCAAACTCTCCGAATCCTTCAACTACTTTTTTCTGCCGGTAGATTTTCTTATGTATGGTGAAAGCCGGAAAACCGGAATAGCTGCTCAGAACCTTTGCGGCCCGCCCGGTAGGAGCCAGCAAAACAGTCTTATACCTATAGGCAGCCAGGGTCTTTACCAAAGATGCCACCAGGGTGGTTTTCCCCGTTCCGGCATATCCGCGAACCAGGAAGATCCGGTCATCGGGTCCAAAAAGAAAAGAGGCAATCCGGTCGATCAGTTTCTCCTGACCTCCTGTAGGAACATGACCAAGATTTTGACGTATCAGTGCAGCGATTTGCTCTGAGATCATAGTAGGGAAAAATGATTGCTTAGGAAATCCGTTGTCAGAAATTTGTATTAAATTTGCAGTCAAACTTAAACAAATCCGCACTAATGAAAACGGTAAAATACATCGTACAGATTGTTTTAGCTGGATTAATCATTGTACTGTTCTATTTGATCTACAGTGGTGTTATGAAGCCTATCAATTTTGAAAAAGAGAAAGATAGCAGGGACGCCAAAGTCATTGAACGCCTCAAAGACATTCGCACGGCTCAGGTTGCATACAAATCTGTATATCAAAAATATACCGGAAGTTTTGATACACTTATCAATTTTGTGAAAACGGATTCCTTCCCGGTTGTCTATGCCGAAGGCAGCGAGGACGACTCCCTTGCCGTTGCAAAGGGCCTGATTGTACGCCGCACCTTTTATGTTCCGGTTCTTGATTCCATCTTTCCCGAAGGATACCCGATTGACTCGCTGCGGTTTATACCCCATACCCAGGGCGTACCCTTTAGCCTTCAGGCAGGCAACATTACAACTGCTTCAAAGGTTCTTGTTCAGGTTTTTGAAGCAGGAGCCTTGAACTTCGACATCCTGAACGGCATGGACCGTCAACTGATCATTAATCTGAATGACCTTGCAAAAGACTATAAGGGAATTCGGGTCGGCAACATTCAGGAAGCCAATAACAATGCCGGAAACTGGGAATAATAAGAGATTTTGAAATAAATAGTAGCTTCACCCCAACCGGTGAAGCTATTTTTTTTCCATTTTAGGATACAGAATTCTTTATGCGGAACATAGCCATCATAGACGAAACTTTCGACGCCAATATCACGTCGACCTATCATCTATCCCTTCAATATGGGGCGGATCATTTCTCCTTTGCAATACTCGATACGATCCGGATGAAGTATATCGCCTTCAAAAACTTTTGGTATGAATCCGGCATACCTGCCGGAATGCAGGCGGAGAATCTCCGAAACCTTCTGAACAGCGAAGGGTACCTGTCAAAGAATTATAAGTCAGTTTATTTTATGTATCAGTCACCGGGTGCATTGCTGATACCCGGTCCCCTGTTCAATCCCGACCTGGCCGGATCCTATTTCAGGTATTCCGGAAACGCTGCCCCTGATCATAATATTCTCTTCCGAAAGGTTCCCTCCATTGATGCCTTTTTAGTTCATCAGATTCCGGTTGATATTTACGACCAGGCCATGGGAAGCCTTTCGGATTGCCAGTTTTTCCACCAGGCATGTCCTCAGATTGATGATGCCGTGCTGGATGGAAAGAATAAGTCGTTGCCGGCCCAGGTTTATGCCGATGTTCACCCGGGATTTATCGACCTGATGCTCCTGAATTCCGGACAATTGGTCTTATACAACAGCTTTGTTATCAGAAACAAGGAGGATATGATTTATTTCATCCTTTACCTCTTTGATCAGTTTGGTCTTTCACAGGAGGAGACTCCACTCGTTTTATCCGGATTTATCGAAGTGTTTCCGGATTCCATATCTATCCTGGAGAAGTACGTGAAAAAGATATCCTATCTGGAGTTCAATAAAAGCTATTCGTACAGCTATACCTTCAATAATCTGATTCAGCATCAGTTTGCTCACCTCATAAATCTTGCGCGTTGCGAATAGTCCATGGAGAACTCAGCGGGCGAAGGCCCCTGCTTCCTAAAAGCCTCGACGCCCGGCCAACAACGGACACAGCCAGGGGGGCACTGTTCAATATACTTTTAAACCGATATGACTTTGAGAGTATTCGCGTTCTGGACCTCTTTTCAGGTTCAGGCTGCATAAGTTATGAGTTTGCTTCTCTTGGATGCAAGGATATTACAGCCGTAGAGCGCGACCGGATTCACTGCGAATACATCAGAAAAAACATACAGCTTCTGGGCATTCCGGCCATGCGCCTGGTGCAGACTGATGTGTTCCAATTCCTGAAAAAGCAACAACCACGGTACAATATTATTTTCGCAGATCCACCCTATAACCATCCCGGCCTGCCTGAGCTTCCGCAACTCATTGCGAAGTCCTGCCTGTGCAAAGAAGAGGGTGTTTTCATCCTTGAGCACGGGGCATCAAATAACTTTGCCAACGATCCGGGGTGGCTAGAGGAGAGAGCCTATGGAATGGTGCATTTCTCTTTCTTTAGGTATTAACAACTTTTAACTATTCACCGGGAACAAACGGTAGTGCTTCTATTACTTTTGCCTGAACGCTAACCTGTGACCTATGAATTTCCGCTTATTTATTTGTTCGGTTGTACTGGGTTTTCCTGCTTTTACCGGAGCCCAGGAGAGTGCTAAAAATATCGGATTAAAATCTATTAATCCACAGGCCATCCAGGCTCAGCTGGAGTTCCTTGCTTCTGACTGGACTGAAGGACGGGAGACCGGCACCCGGGGAGAACATATGGCCAGTGATTATATAGCCTCAATGTTTAAAACCATGGGGCTGAAACCCGGAGGAGATCAGAGGATGGTCATTCGTTCGAGGAACACAGGGACAGGAACCTTATCTACCATCCAGCCCCGTTCCTATTTCCAGAATATCAATTTTATTGAAACCACTCCGGGAGGCCTACAGGAGTGTTGGCTGATCATTAGGGAGGGAAACAGCAGCAAGGAATACCAGCTGCAATACCAGACCGATTTCAGTATTAATCCGGGCAGCTATTCCATTGAAACAGAAGCTCCTGTTGTATTTGTCGGATACGGGATTGAAGATAAGAAACTTGGGGTAGATGATTACAAGAAGACGGATATTTCAGGCAAGATTGTATTAAGAATGGCCGGATTTCCGGGATGGCGCGATCCTGCTTCCCCCGCATATGGCCGTTTTGCCGGTGCTGGCAGTCCATCCCAATATGATGCCGCCAAAGACCGGATCGCATCGGAAAAAGGAGCACTTGCCGTTATTGAGATCCGAAACGGATCAACTGGCTTTACACAGGCTGTCACAAATATTCCGTTTCGTTACAATACGGAGACCTATGAAGGTGATGTTCCTTTCAACACACAACCGCGCAGGCGATTATCCCTGCCGGGAACGGGTGCGGTTTCAATTCCCCGGATCAGTTTATCGGATCGCGCCCTTAACAGTTTGCTAAGCAATCTGGGGCTCGATCCGATCGCCTTTGAAAATGCGAAAGCATCTGGAAAACCTGTACAAGATGTCACCTCAGGCATGGTGATGTTAAGAATAAACAGTACGGTAGAATCCCGGATTGTGCAAGGCCGCAATGTAATCGGCATTCTGGAAGGAGAAGATAATAACAATTGCATCGTGCTTGGTGCTCATTATGACCACTTGGGAAAGGTTAATGGGTTTGTATACAACGGGGCAGATGATGATGCGTCAGGAACAGTCGGAATCTTGACAATCGCCAATGCCTTTGCCTCTTCAGGAATCAAGCCTGAAAACACGATCATTTTCTGCGCCTGGACCGCTGAGGAGAAGGGTCTTCTTGGCTCAAAGTACTATGTATCAAAGGCTGAAACACAAAAGATCAGGTGCTACATGAATTACGACATGATCAGTCGCACCGCACCGGATGACAGCACCGGCAGAAAATGCGATTTCAATTTTTCTTCCGGGCTTCCGATATTCAGGCAGCTGACCGAGCAGCACATTAAAGATTACGCACTCAAACTCGATATGACATATCAAACATCAGCCCGGCCCACCGGAGGTTCTGACTTTACCTCTTTTTCAACCGCGGGAATACCCATTTTTCTTATCCACGGGAAATTCACCCCTGATTACCATCAATACACTGATCATGCTGACAAAGCAGTGCTGCCCTACCTGACAGACATCATCAGGCTTGGATATCTGAACATATTTGAACTGGCAAATCTTAAATGGTAACTATAATATTTAATTCTATGAAAAAACAGATGCGTTTGATTTTTCTTGCCGGATTGCTCCTCTTATGCGCAATTCCACAGTATGCACAGGAATCTGCCAGGGATAAGGGATTCCAGGCAATCACCAAAGAGGTGATCCAGGGCCAGCTGGAATTTCTGGCTTCTGACTGGACCGAAGGCCGTGAATCGGGAACCAAGGGGGAGTATATTGCTTCTGATTATATAGCAAGCATGTTTAAACTGTATGGACTACAGCCAGGAGGAGACTTTGAAAGCTTTCAATTTGGAGGCCGCCGAACTCGTCCTGCAGCTGGAGCAGCACCACAAGCCCGTCCGGAACCGAAAAGAACTTACTTCCAGAGCTTTAACCTGGTTGAATCTTCTCCCGGACCCATACAGGAAATGAGTGTTGTCACCAAAACCGGAACAGGATTCCGGTCGGTAAATTTCGATTATCAGACTGATTTTTCAGTTACACCAGGTCAGGTAGGACTTGAGGCTGAAGTCCCGGTTGTTTTTGTTGGTTACGGATTGGTGGACGAGAAAAACGGCTATGATGATCTCAAAGGACTTGACCTTAAAGGCAAGTTTGTCATAAAGCTTTCAGGATTTCCAGGTTCCAAGGATCCCACCTCAAAAACGTACGAAAAATTCAAACCGGCTGCACCGGTCCAGGGCGATCCGGCCGCACAGATGGCCAGATTCCGTCAGGGTGGCGGGCAGTTTCCATGGGCTACAGAACGGGGGGCAATCGGAGTAATTGAAATTCGGGCAAACAATGACCCAACAAACCAATGGGCTGCTAATGTACCGTTTCGCTACAATACAGACAAATATGAAGGAGATGTTCCCCAAACCCGCGTTCGGAAATCAATGCGTGTGATGGGTGACAAGGTGGACGGTGGACTGATTAGTCTCCAGGTCACTAACAGGGTGATCAATGAAATCATCAGTGGTCTTAATCTGGATTTTGCTGCCGTTGAAAAACAGATTACTGAGACCGGAAAACCCGCTTCACGGGATCTGGCTGGAAAGGCCATCCGGATTAAAACTACAGTAGATTCAAGGATAGTGAGAGTAAGAAACGTAATCGGTGTCCTTGAAGGAAAAAACACTGAGGAAATCATCGTCATCGGCGGTCATTATGACCATCTTGGCAAGCAGGACGGCTTTATTTTCAATGGTGCGGACGACAATGCATCAGGTACGGTTGGTGTTATGACGATCGCAAAGGCTATGATGGCCACCGGGATCAAGCCAGAAAAAACCATTGTTTTTGCTGGCTGGACCGCTGAAGAAAAAGGTCTTATCGGATCAGGGTATTTTGTTCAACACCCCTACAAGGAAAAAATCCTGTGCAATCTAAACTATGACATGATCTCCAGGAACAGTCCCGGTGAAAATCAGGACAACAAGATCAGCGTTAATTTCTCCAATAAGTTCCCGAAATCAAAGGAATTGGTTGAAAAATTCAACACGGATCTTAAAATGGGCCTGGAAATCAGTTTCCGTGGATCTGATCAGCCCGGTGGAGGCAGCGACCATGCACCATTTGCTGCCAAAGGAATTCCGATTTATTATTTCATGGCTGGAATGCCTGCTGAATACCACCAGTATAACGATCATGTCGAGCTGATTAACTGGGATAAGATGTTAAAAATCATTCAACTTGGCTATCTGAGTATTTTTGAACTCGCTCAGATGTCCTGGAATTAGTAAGCTTCTCTTCATGCAGCCGGCTGGGATTCCAGCCGGCTTTTTTTTTATCCTGGCTGAACAAAACTTTCTTAAACTTGTACTAGCATAAACTTTAAAAACTTTTCAAATGAAATTAGTTTCCATAGTATTCCTGACAATTTTAACAGGCCTCTCTCTAACCGGTTGCTCGGTTCAAAAAGGAATTGGCAAAGGGGAGATACTTTCTGATACCATCCGGATACCGGGTGCAAGTTCAGATCTTGCACTGGAGTTGGTTTTCAGCAAAGGAGCCGCCCACAACCATCCTACATTTTCAATCTGGATTGAGGACATGGATGAAAACTACATCCAGACCCTGTTTGTAACGAAATCCATTGGTACCGGAATATTTGGTCATGGACCGCTCACCAGTGAAACCTGGGATACCAGGCCGGGTCCACAGAAACGTCCTGCCACCCTGCCCTACTGGCTTCACAAAAGGTCTGATTTCTTTAAAGTACCGCTGCTGCCGGACTCGACCAACCCCGTGATCGACGGATTTACTGGCGCAACCCCTGCCGGTGATTTTGTGATTAAAACAGGAGTAACCAGGTCTCTCCCTTCAAAATTCCGGCTGCTGCTGGAAATCAACCAGCCGTGGGATTGGAATGAATACTGGACCAATGCCTTGTATAACGACCCGGATTATAAGACATCCTGCCAGCCGTCGCTGGTATACGCGGTAACCATCGACATGGAGAATCCCGGTACCGGACAGCATCTGAATCCGATCGGTCATGGGCATTATGCCGGCAAGGATGGTAAACTGTACACCGATCTATCAACCATGACCACTGCCCTGACTATCATCAGCAAAGCAACCGTAAAATTGACCAAATAGACTGAAGATCATGAAAAAGAGAAATAACATATATATCCCGATCCTGCTGGCAATTTTTACGATTTTCCTGCCCGTAACCCTTCTTGGCCAGAACAGTGGCCGGATTGAAGGAAATGTGACCGATGCTGTCAGCAATGAACCCCTTCCGTTTGTAAATATCGTAGTAAAGGGAACCATGGTTGGCACCACGAGCGACCTCGACGGCAAATTCATTTTTACCGGCCTTGCCCCGGGCTTTATCACCCTCCAGGCATCCTTTGTCGGTTATGAGATGGGACTCTCTTCTGAAATACAGGTTACAAATGCCAATACTTCTTATCTCGAGATCAAGTTGAACCCAAAAGATACGCAGATAAAAGAGGTTGTTGTAAAGGCATCACCTTTCCGCAAAACCCAGGAGAGCCCTGTTTCCCTGCAGAGGATTGGGGTAAGCGAGATTGAAACGAGTCCCGGCAGCAACCGGGACCTGGCCAAGGTGATCCGCTCCTTCCCTGGGGTAGGTTCCGGAGCATCCTTCCGCAGTGATATCATTATCCGCGGCGGCGGCCCGAGTGAGAGCCGGTTTTATCTCGATGGAATGGAAATTCCTAATATCAATCATTTTGCCACTCAGGGTGCATCCGGAGGTCCGGCGGGAATTATCAATGCTGATTTTATCAACGGCGTCAACTTTTATTCCGGCGCTTTTCCGGCGAATCGCGGAAATGCGCTTAGCGGAGTATTTGAGTTTTCCCAGATGGATGGAAACCCTGACAAGCTGAAATTCCGGGGAACCATAGGGGCATCAGAGATCAGTCTTACGGTGGATGGACCGGTTACAAAAAACTCAACCCTTATCTTTTCGGCCCGCCGGAGCTACCTGAGCTTTCTTTTTGACCTCATCGGGTTACCGTTCCTTCCAACCTTTACGGATTACCAGATGAAATACAAGATCAAACTGACCCCAAAGGATGAACTTTCAATCATCTCGATTGGTGCACTGGATGAATTCAAGCTCAATATGGGTATTAAGGATCCGACTCCCTCCCAGGAGTATATCCTTACAAACATCCCGGTAAATGAGCAATGGAGCTATGCCATCGGAGGTGTCTACAAGCATTACAAGGAAAAATCCTATCAAACGATTGTCCTGAGTCGCAACATGTTGAACAATGTTTCCTATAAATATCCCGATAATGATGAAAGCCGCCCTAAGGTTCTGGATTATAACTCTCAGGAGATTGAAAACCGTTTCCGGTATGAAAGCAACAGTCGCCTGGGAGATTTTAAAGTAATTTACGGCCTTTCCGGTGAGTTTGCCAAATACAATAACTACACGAATTCCCAAATTTATGCCGACGGAAGATTGATTGATATCCGGTATTCCACAGATTTTAATCTTTTCAAATGGGGCGCTTTCGGCCAGGTAAGCAAAACCTTTCTGGATGCGCGTTTGGTTGGTTCCATTGGGTTGAGGATGGATGCGAACAATTATTCGGCAAGCATGTCCAATATGCTGAAACAGACTTCACCCCGGCTTTCATTGTCTTACTCCCTTACGGATGCTTTCAGCCTTAATATGAATGCCGGGCGGTACTTTCAGCTGCCTGCCTATACCTCATTGGGCTACAAGAACAGTGAAGGGATTTTGATCAACAAGGAAAATGACCTTAACTACATACAAGCCGACCATTTAATCCTCGGGTTACAGTATCAGCCTAAAGATAACATTCTGACCACTCTCGAAGGATTTTACAAGTACTACACCAACTATCCGTTCTCAGTCAGGGATTCCCTGAGCCTGGCTTCAAAAGGGGCTGATTTTGGCGTCATTGGAGATGAAGAGGTAACCTCAACAGGTGAAGGCAGGGCTTTTGGATTCGAGGTCCTGAACCGGACCAAGCTGGAAGAGAATCTGAAGCTTAACCTGATATTCTCCTATACATTTGTTGTTAGCCAATACAAAAATGTCTTCGGGGATTTCCTGCCCACGAACTGGGACAGCAAGCACATCATCAACATCACTGCATTCAAGGGGTTTAAGAATAACTGGAGTGCCGGAGTGAAGTGGCGGTTTGTAGGCGGAACGCCTTACACACCCTATGACTTTGAGGCATCTTCGCTGAAAGCAGGGTGGGATGTAACAGGTGGACCGGTATTCGACTTTACACAAACCAATGGCTTGCGGTTCAGGGATTTTCATCAGCTGGACATTCGTGTCGACAAACGGCTATATTTTAAAAACTGGTCCCTGATGATGTACGTTGATATTCAGAACGCTTATAATTTCAAAGGTGAGCAGCAGGATTATATTATCCGGGAGAAAAACGAAGCCGGAAATTTCATCCTATTGGAGAATGGTACACGCTATCAGCTGAAACGCATTCCTTCATTGTCGGGAACGGTATTGCCTACTATAGGGATCATGGTACAATGGTAGAGACGCATAATAATGCGTCTCAACGGGGAATTGGCCAATGACGTGTAGAGACGCATAATTATGCGTCTCTACAGACATTTGGCGAATTATCGTTTAATTTGATTCAAACCACCAGAACCGGTTTGATTTTTCACCAATGCCTTTCAGCCATTCAACAATTGCATCGGTATCTTTATGGTTATTCACCTTATTAAGATCCCCGTTTGATCTGAGAAGAATATTCTCATAGGCTTTATGCTTGTCATTCCACACCCAACCGGACAGCACCCCGGTTCCGGCATCAGCCATGTAGATACCCAGATCTCTGATATCGGATCCATCGAATGAGTGAAGTTTCATGTAATAATGTCTGGCATCATCGGTATCTATCTGGCCACAAATTGTATCGCAATATTCAAGGTTGAATTCAAGATCTGCCTTTGACAAGTAACCGGTGCTGTCGGCGAATTTCCAGTCTTTCGGCCGGTCAAATCCTAAAACCTTGCCATCAGTATCGATCAGAAACCCACGATGGCGGTAACCCCATGCATAGTTAACATACTCATACTGAAATAGTATCGGAGCTTCTTCCACATAATCACAATAATCTTTGTGGCAAGAATTGAGGCCGGCAATCATCAGGCCGGTAGCAATCAACATAGTTATTTTGGTCATGGTTTGGTGATTTAAAATTTACTCCGTATAGCAAAAATAGTGCCGCCGATCAATTTAGTTTGTTGATTCTTCCGGGCTCACGGGTATTTTTTCCGATGACGCCGGTCAGATCATCCCCCATGTCGGTTCGGGCATCATCGGCAAGACGTTGCATTTCAGTGACGATCTGGGGGTACAGTGCCTGAACATCATACCATTCACCGGGATCCCTGCGCAGGTCATATAGTGCCAGGTCGCATTGCTCCGTTGCGTAAGCTCCCGGACGTCCGTCATCCTTGGGAAGGACAGTCCGATAGGAGCGCGACCGGTGAGGCAGCTGAAGTTTCCATTGACCCATTCTGACGGCTTCAAGGCTATTACGGTTGTAATAATAATAGAAGACTTTCCGGGGTTCACAATCCAAATCACCTTTTAGAATAGCTGAAATGTCTACGCCATCGATTTTATGTACTGGCAAGGCAGTTTCTGTAATGGCTGCCAGAGTGGGAAGGATGTCAATGGCAGATACCAGCTGGCCGCTTACCTCCCCGGCAGGAACATTGTCTGGCCAGGACATGATGCACGGGACCCTTTGTCCTCCTTCATATGTAGTGCCCTTGCCTTCCCGCAGACCGCCGGTGGTGCCGGCATGGGTGCCAAAATTGAGCCAGGGGCCGTTATCACTGGTAAAAATTATCAGCGTATTCCTGGTCAGATGATTTTCCTTTACTGCTTTAACAAGCTCCCCAACGGACCAATCCACTTCCATCATAACATCTCCAAACCGGCCTTGTTTACTTTTTCCCTTGAATTTTTCCGATACTGCCAGCGGGGTATGAACCATTGAATGAGCCACATACAGGAAGAATGGCTTACGTTTGTTCCGGTTGATGAACCTCACGGCCCGTTCAGTGTAGAGGGTTGTCAGTTGATCCTGCTTTTCCAGGGAAGTCATAAAATCAACCGTATCATTCCCATCGATCAGGGGAAGCGGAGGATTTTGATTCGGCAGCGGATTCAAGGTATCCGGAACATACCCATACCCCTCATACCGGACCGGCCACATATCATTTGAATACGGAAGCCCAAGGTATTCATCGAATCCATTTTGGAGTGGAAGAAACGGTCTGAGATGACCCAGATGCCATTTTCCCACCATACCGGTAGCATAGTTTTTCTGACGGAGTAGTTCAGCAAGGGTCAGTTCATCAGGATGAATGCCATGCCTGGCATTGTGATTGGGCGCCCCAGGTAGTCCGATGCGGTTCGGGTAACAGCCTGTCAGGAGGCCGGCCCGGGAAGCTCCTGAAACAGCCTGCGCGGAATAAAAATTGGTAAACCGGAGGCCGTTCATCGCGAGGCGGTCTATGTTTGGCGTGCGATAACCGATCGCTCCGTTGCAGGAGATGTCACCGTACCCCAAATCATCAATATTGATCAGAATGACATTGGGTGAGTCTTGGCGTTCCTTTTGGGTACAACCTGCCAGTGTGGTCATCGTTGCAAGTCCCGCCAATCCCAGAGGCATGGAAGCTATGAATTTCATGGTTTGAATTTTACAACGGGAAATTAATAAAAAGCCCCGTTCAAAATGAACGGGGCTACACCTCACATTTATACAACCATGTGATAGATGAAAGAGACTATTGTTAATTCATCGGGTACAAGATAATTCATATCCAGCCATTGACCATCACGAATGTTTGAATTATTTTCAGTTGCCACCTTTTCTCCATCATCCAGGATATCGAAAGTAATGTTTTCACCGTAAGCTTTTAATCTTTTTTAACGAACCACTATCTAATATTTCATGAGTCAATCACTACTTTTACCACACTTTCCCTTATAACTATAATATTTTTAACATGATTGCTGGAACTATTAAAACCGGACTGTTTGGAATTTTCATCGGGTTGACCCTGACTGTAACCGGATGCGGAAAGAAGAAGGAGGCTGTCCCTGCCCCCGGCGGAAGGCGCGGCGGACCTGTTGCTGTTGAGGTTATGGTGATTAAGCCTGACACGATGCTAAACATGATATACACCACCGGCACCCTGTTACCCAATGAAAAGGTTGAACTCAGAAACGAGGTTTCCGGCAGGATAACAGGGATTTATTTTTCGGAAGGAACGGAAGTTAAGGAGGGGACACTATTACTCAAGATTAACGACCAGGATCTTCAGGCACAGTTAAACAAGAATTCGGTTCAGGAGGATCTTGCCCGCGATGAAGAATATCGAAAAAAACAATTACTGGAAATAAAAGCCATCAGCCAGGAAGAATATGATGTGGTCGCCAATACCCTTAAGTCGATCCAGGCTGAGAGGCAAATACTCCAGGCCCAGCTGGCTAAAACGCAGATTTTCGCCCCTTTATCAGGCAAAATTGGACTGAGAAACGTAAGCCTTGGAAGTTATATTCCTTCCAATACCTTGATTGCTACCCTCCAACAGGTCGACCCGATCAAAATTGAGTTCTCTGTTCCGGAAAAGTACACAACACTCGTAAGAACGGGCATGATCATCGGTTTCAGCATGGACTACACCCCGGATCCTTTCACCGGGAGGGTTTACGCTGTGGAATCAGGAGTAGACATTGCCACCCGGACGGTTCAGGTAAGGGCAATCTGCCCGAATCCAAAAAGGATACTGGTTCCGGGCACTTTTACCCGTGTAAGCGTTGAGCTTGAGAAAATACCGGATGCCATTAAGGTTCCGTCGGAAGCCCTGGTCGGGGATATTGCCGGAAGCAAGGTTTTCCTGAAAAAAGGGGGAAAAGCCGTGTCAGTACCTGTATTTACAGGAATTCGCACCGAAAAAGATGTTCAGGTGACGGAAGGATTACAGCCTGGTGACAGCCTGATCCTTACCGGACTGCTGCAGGTCAATGACGGAGTTCCGGTGGCAGTCAGAGGCAAAAAGTCCTCCAATGAAAATAAACCAAACAATTAACCGGCACAATCATGAATTTTTCCGGAATTTTCATCAAGCGGCCGGTCCTGGCCCTGGTCGTGTCGATCCTGATTATCCTGTTTGGGGTTATCGGTTTTACTTTTCTTGGAGTCAGGGAGTATCCCAGCGTGGATCCGCCTACCGTAACGGTAAGCACTTCCTATCCTGGAGCCAATGCAGAGGTAATCGAGAGTCAGATTACGGAGCCCCTCGAAGCGAGCATCAATGGGATCGCAGGAATCCGCACGCTAACATCTTCTTCGCGCGACGGTGGCAGCAGCATATCCGTTGAATTCCAGGTAGGCACCGACATGGAAGCCGCGGCCAACGACGTTCGCGACCGGGTTTCGAGGGCTATGCGTTCCTTGCCTCCCGATGTTGATCCCCCTCAGGTTGTCAAATCCGATGCGGATTCCAGTCCGATATTCGGATTGAGCATTCAAAGTGATAAGAGAAACCTGTTGCAATTATCTGAGATTGCCAATAATCTTTTCAAAGAGCGGCTGCAGACTACCCCCGGGGTCAGCGAAATAAGAATCTGGGGCGAAAAGAGATACTCCATAAAACTGTTCATCGACCCGATAAAGCTTGCCGGCTACGGCCTCACTCCCTCGGATATCCGTGATGCCGTCAACCGGGAAAATATCGAATTACCCTCGGGACGGGTTGAGGGCTACGGTACAGAACTTTCCGTCAGGACCATCGGCCGGCTCAGCACCACTGAGCAGTTTGACAATCTCATTATCAGGGAAACAGAAGGAACCCTGATCAAATTCAAGGATATTGGCCGGGCACAGCTGATGCCTGAGAACGAGAAAACCGTAATGCGCGGAAACGGTAAGATACCGCAAGTCGGACTTGCCATAATTCCCCAACCGGGGTCTAACCAGATCGCCATCGTCGATGAGGTAAAGAAAAGGCTGGAACAGATTAAAAAGGAAATGCCGGAAGATATTTATGTGGGCATATCCAATGACACCACCCTGTCGATCCGAAAAGCCATTACGGAAGTTGAAGAGACCATTCTGATTGCTTTTTCCCTGGTCGTACTCATTATCTTCCTATTCTTCAGGGAATGGCGGACCACCATAATTCCGGTAATCGCCATACCGATCTCCCTGATCGGCTCCTTTTTTATCATGTACCTGGCCGGATACACGATCAACATTCTTACCCTCCTCAGTATCGTATTGGCGACCGGACTGGTGGTCGACGACGCCATCGTGGTCCTGGAAAACATCTATTCAAAGATTGAAAAGGGGATGTCGCCGATGGAGGCTGGTTTTAAAGGCTCAAAAGAGATCTTCTTTGCGATCCTCTCAACCACGATCACCCTGGCAGCTGTATTCCTGCCGATTATTTTCCTGCAGGGACTTACCGGCAAGCTGTTCAGGGAATTCGGGGTGGTTATGGCCGGTGCCGTTATCATTTCGGCTTTCATCTCGCTGACTTTAACTCCGATGCTTGCTTCGCACTGGCTTAAGCACGCCGAGCACCATAACCGTTTTTATACCGCTACGGAGCCATTCTTTGCCGCACTGATTACCGGTTACAGCCGGTCTCTTTCAGCCTTCCTTCGCCATCGGTGGATTGCATTTATCATTATGGCAGTTTCCATTGGCCTGGTGACCTTTCTCTGGCCAAAAATACCCGGCGAGCTGGCACCGATGGAGGACAAGAGCCGCCTGATCATCAGTGCTACAGGGCCTGAAGGAACCGCCTATGAAAAGATGGATGCCTATATGGCTAAAATTATCGATCTGGTTGACACTCTTCCCGAAAAAGAGTCCTACATGGGACTGACAGGAATGGGGGGCTCGGGTTCAAACGGGGGGTTTGTCCGTATCACCCTTGTTCCCCCGGATCAAAGGGAAAAAACCCAGCAGGAGGTTGCCGACTATTTAACCGGCCAACTCAGGCCCCTGACATTTGCCCGGAGTTTTGTCACACAGGAGCAGACAATTGGCGGCGGCAGAAACTCCGGACTTCCCGTTCAGTTTGTTATCCAGGCCACCAGTCTGGAGAAATTACGGGAAGCCATCCCTGCCTTCATGGAAAAAGCACAGGCCAACCCGGCATTCCAGGTAGTCGACCTCAACCTGAAATTCAACAAACCTGAGATGACGTTGCGGATCGACCGCGACCGGGCGCGGACACTTGGGCTCACCCTCCGGGATATTGCCGAAACGCTCCAGTTGTTTTTCGGGGGTCAGCGTCTTGGATATTTCATTCTCAACAGCAAACAGTACCAGATTATATGCCAGGCCGACCGGCAATATCGGGATCAGCCTATTGATCTCAGCACTGTTTATGTCAGGAACAGGCAAGGTGCCATGATCCAGCTGGATAATGTGGTTAAAATCGAATACAAGGTAAACCTTCCGACCCTCTATCGGTTCAACCGCTATATCTCTGCAACCGTATCTGCCTCGCCTGCTAAGGGTTACACCCTCAGCCAGGGCATTGAGGAGATGCAGAAAATTGCCAAGGAAGAGCTGGATGAATCATTTAACACATCGCTTACCGGTGTTTCGCGGGATTATGCAGAGAGTTCAAACACCCTGTTATTTGCCTTTATACTGGCATTGATCCTGATATACCTGATCCTTTCGGCCCAGTTTGAAAGCTTCAGGGATCCACTGGTCATCATGTTTACCGTTCCCCTTGCCATTGCCGGTGCCCTGATTTCACTGATCCTTTTTAGTCAGACGATGAATATCTTCAGCCAGATCGGGATGATCATGCTGATCGGAATCGTGACCAAAAACGGGATACTGATCGTTGAATTCGCAAATCAGAAAAAATATTCCGGAATGAATATGTATCAGGCGGCAATTGAGGCTGCAACACAGCGTTTCAGGCCAATCCTGATGACAAGCTTTGCCACGGTTCTGGGAGCCCTGCCTATCGCCCTGGCCCTGGGGGCAGGCGCCAGGAGCCGGATATCAATGGGGATAGTGATTATCGGAGGATTGCTGTTCGCACTCATCCTTACGCTTTATGTAATCCCTGCCCTCTATACCTATATATCGGGCAAGAAAAAGAAATTTGTAAATCCTGAGTCATGAAATATTTCCCGCTGCTGCTTCTGGCATTCAGCCTTTTTCTCCCAATGAAGGCCCGGCCACAAGATACGCTGAGCCTCCAGGAGGCTCTGGTAATCGCCCTTCAAAACAATTTTGATATCACATTGGCTGCCAATGACAGCCGGATTGCCGGTATTGACAACTCCTCCGGCAACGCCGGCATGCTGCCGCAGCTCGGACTGACGGGGTCGCGAAGTTTTTCGGTAACCAACACCTATCAGAAGTATTTTGACGGTCGGGAAAAGGCAAGCGAGAGCAACCGGAACAACAATATCAACGGTGGGATCGCCTTAACCTGGACACTGTTTGACGGTTTTAACATGTTCATCCAAAAGAAAAAGCTTTCGGAACTCGAGGCGCTGACTGACATACAGCTTCAAACAACGGTTGAAAACACGCTTGCTGATGTGATCACTGCCTATTATGCAATCATCACCCAGAAAAAAATGGTGGATGTTTACCGCGAAGCCATGGCAATCACTTCCGAGCGAAAACGGATTGCCGCAGCCGGGCTCCGGTTCGGCTCAAGTTCGGAGCTTTCACTTTTGCAGGCCAGTGTGGATTACAATGCCGACAGTTCAGCCTTTATCCAGCAGGCCAAGATGCTCCAGAACACCAAGGTGGAACTGAACCGGGTTTTATGTCGCGACATATACCTCCAGTTTGAAGTGTTTGAAGATATTCCGATCCGCAAGGATCTGCTTTTTGACAAGCTATGGGAATCTGTATCCGTGATGAACCCTGAAATACGGATGAGCCGCACGGCCATGAGCATTGCAATGCTTGACCGGAAAAGCGCCAATACAACCCTGTATCCCCGGCTTAATTTCACATCCGGGTATAACTACAATAAATCGGAATCGGAGGTGGGTATTATGTCATTAAACCGGAACCGTGGATTTTCGGTAGGGGTTAACGCTTCTTACACCCTGTTTGACGGCTTCTCGCAGAAAGAGAACCGCAGCAAGGCACAGGTTCGGCTTGAATCTGCCCGAATCGAAGCCGAGCAGACAGAATTAAATATCCGCGCTCATCTGCAACGCATTTATAATGATTATCTCACAAACCTGCAATTATCGGATTTTGAGCAGGCAAACATTGTTCTTGCGCAGAAGAACCTGGATATTGCCAGCGAAAAATACCGCATCGGATCGGCCAATGATATAGAACTCAGGGAGACCCAAAAGAAACTGATGGATGCTGAGAACCGCTATCTGACTGCACTTTATCGCTGCAAATCCAGCGAAACCGAGCTGCTGAGGATGAGCGGGGGATTAAAAAATTAAGGCATCCACCGGAGAATTAAATGCCTGAACGCAAAGAAAAAACCCATGTCGCTGAACTCAGCAACATGGGTTTTCGTTGGTGCGGTCGCGACGGGACTCGAACCCGCGACCTCCGGCGTGACAGGCCGGCATTCTAACCAAACTGAACTACACGACCAACGTAAATTGTGGGCACAAAATTAGCCGATTTTTCCTGATTTGCAAGTGCCCTGTTATTTTTTTCCGGCTTCCTTTTCCTTTCGCCACTCTTCAACCTCTTTGCTGTCGCGGAGCATGTCCCGAACATTATCAATCTCAGGCGATTCGGTGACCGCTTTCCAGTCAAATTTTTCATCATAGGGATCCAGGGCTTTTTGCGGATCAAAGATCAGTGGGTTCACCGGGAAGGCCTGATAAGGTGTAAAATCGGGCTGATCGGTAAACATATCACTCAGATCCGTGGCAGATGCATCATACTGGTTCAGGTAGGGAACGCCAAGAATATTCCAGAAAGTCTTGAATATACTACCAAAACTGGTATGGGTATGGGACACATAGTTCTTTTTAGCATATGGAGACACTACCATCAAAACACTGCGGTGCGCATCCACATGATCCACGCCGCCCTGAGCATCATCCTCGGTGATCACGATTGCCATATTCTTCCAATGGGGCGTATGGCTCAGGAACTCCACCAGACGGCCAACGGCCAGGTCGTTGTCACACTGGTAACTTTCACGGAATGGATATCCTGCTTCCGGCCTTTCTCCCGCCCCATGGTCGTTAGGGACGATTATGGTGAGCATTGACGGGAATTTTTCTTTTCCCGACTCCCACTTTTCTTTATATTCTTCAATAAACATTTCGATCCGGAACTGGTCCGGGATCGCCATGTTATAGGTAGGGTACTTTCGTGATGAGTTGGCAAAAAGGGCTGCCGGCATGGGGAAATTGGCCAGGTGCCGTACCCCGGCAATCTTGTACTCAGGCTGATAGGCAGCCGGCTCAAACATAAGGCTGAATCCGAAATTGAAAAAAGGGATCTTGTTTCGGTCAAGATGGTCCCACATGGAACCGGCCTCGTTATAATCCTCCGGATAAATCGCGCCCGCAGCCCCAGTGAATGCAAGGATTCCGGGAGATTTTGATTTCTCCCTATAATTACGATTCCCTCCGTAACTCGCTGGCACTGTTGCTTCCACCCATTCATTCGGATACGTATTAACCAGCCACCGGTGCCCGTCGGCAGAGACATCCGAGTCCACATAAAAATTGTCCGACATAGCAAAACGGTTGACCAGGGCCAAATGGTTAATCATAACATCGGCGTTCTCAACCTTCTGATCTTTAGCCCGGTTGGTAAAACTGACTCCCGCGCCATAACGTGCCAGTGAGGATTCGCCATCCCCGGCCTTAACCTGGCCGAATATCTCATCGTAGGTGCGGTTCTCCTTGGACACAAAAACAATATACCGGATCGGGCTTTCAGAGTAACCGGGGTACAAAGGAACCGGGTTTTTTTTCCTGATATTGAAAGAAGGGTCATTCGATTTTTTCATATTGAAATTCATGTCAATCACCTCCCGCGTAAGTTTTTTCAGTTTTCCTGATGAGGGGATATCCAGAACGGTTACCGAGCCTTTCATCAGGCTTCCGATATAAGATCCTTCGGGTCCCTTTACAAAATCGGGACCTCCGTTAGGACCGCTGCCAAACCCTTTGGCGTTTGAAACAATAAGCTTCCCGCCGTCGGGTGATACCTCTATTCTGGCGGGAAACCAGCCAACGGGGATGTGTCCTTTAACTTTCAGGGTGGAAACGTCAATCATGGCAACCGCATTGATTCCCGATTCAGCTACAAAAAGGGTTTTAAAATCGGGCGAGACGGTTACTCCAAACGGAATGATCCCGCGGAAATGCCGCATTCTGTCGTCCGGGATCAGCGGTATTTCGGTAATCACAGTATCAGAATGAATATCAATGACCGAGATATTATCATTATTCCCGTTGCTGACGAATACATAATCCGGAGTTGCCACTACGGAGTTCGGACTCGACCCGCCGACGGCAGGAAAATCCTCCACCATTTCCCCGACCAAATTGCCGGTTTTGATCCTGGCGGTCACTTTTGGTGAATCAGGATTGCTGACATCAATGGTCCAGACTGAAAAAGATTCAGGTACATTAAGTTTTCCCAGGCCCTTAACTTTTACTTCCCCAACCTGGGTTCCTTCTTCCGATTCCCTGGATCCGTAAGCAAAAGCCGGGTAAGCCAGGGAAGTCTGGTCCAGGCTGTCGGGATCAGTACTGGCGAACCTTGTGTACTCATACATACCGACATTGGCCACATAGACCTTTTTCTCATCGGGTGAAAGGCAGACACCAAATGGATAGCGCCCGGTATTGACCCGATGAAGAACCTTGGCGACAACCGGATCAATAACGAGCAGAAGAAAATTGATCTGGTCCACCGCATAAAGTCGCGTACCCTCCCGGTTCAGCACCAAGTCACCAATGTATCCATCGGTGAAATCCCTGTCACCCTGAAGACCTGCACAAGGGATTGTTCCTTTTACGTCCCCTGTTCGCACATCAAAGAGATAAATTTTATTCTCCTGTCCTCCTGACACATAGACGGTTGCATTATCCGGGGAAATGGCGAGCCCCATAAACACGCTGGCCAGAACGCCCTTGTCTGTTCCCGGACCGGGTGGCACCTGCTGTATTTCCGGATAAGGGCTCTGAATGTTTCTAAGAATGGTAATGGAGAGCGGACTTGTTCCCGAATTCGCAGTGACCGCGATTTTTCCGTCGGGGCTCAGGCAGAGCCCATACGGATGCGGGGCGGTGCGAAAGGTGCTGCCATACGGTTTTATCAGGCGGCCATTGGGTATAACAGTAACTCCGGTGGTATCAAGAGTTGTGTAACGCTCACCAGCCGGGGCCTGTGCGATCCAGACGGTATTCCGGTTTTGGCAGGCAGCCAAACCAAGAAGAGAGAAAAGTAAAAGGGTTATGCGGGACATGGGATCTAAGATTTGCGATTTACGATTGACGATTTACGATATAAGAGTACGAGTTTCAGCCGAAATTAATATTCTATCTTTGTTTTAAACAAAACAAGCAAAAACGGAACGCCATGGCCCAGGTATTTTTTCACGAGAAACAATCGATCCCTTCAGGATGGCGCATTGTGATTTTCGGTGCAGTTACCCTGATGATGGGATTTGTATTCCTGATGGTTTACCTGACTGAGTGGGATACCATGCCCGATCAGGAAAAACCCTACCTGTTCACATTACTCATAGGGCCCCTTATAGTTCTTCTCATGTTCATCATCCAGATGGATATGCGTATTACTCAATCATCGATTGAATTCAGAATTGAGCCCTTCCGTAAAAAATATAAGACCATTCCATTTAGTGAAGTTGCGGAAGTAGAGCTTTCCAGGGTTCAGGGATTAAAATCGATGAAGAAATTCGGAGTCAACAGGCAAATCAACAGGATGGAGTATAATTTTGGTGGCCACCATATCCTGACCGTCAGGTTAAAGAGCGGAAAGATACTGGCATTCAGTACCTCTAAGCCCCAGGAACTGGAATATTTTTTAAAGAACCTTCCTGAAGGAACCACTACGGTAAAACAGTCCTTATAACGGACGGGCAGACTATCCGATTACAGCGCCCATCCCTTTCTATATTCCCGCTGGATAAAGTTATTGGCAGCCTCATCGTTGGTGACCTTCATATTGTCCCCATCCCATAGGAGCCTTTTACCCGGAACCTTGATCGCCAGATTTCCCATCAGGACCATTTCGGTGAGAGGGCCTGAATAATCGAAATTCGAGCAGGGGGCTTCCCCACCCTTGCAACCGATCAGCCAGTTCATTTCATGTGTTACTTCCACCCTTTTTAAAGTTTTTGGAAGGTCCTTGTATTCCAGGAATCGCTCTTCGGGGAACATCTGGACTCCTCCGCCGTACGTTTCACACACGATAATTCCCTTATCGCCGACAAACATCGAGCCACCTTCGGCAGGAATCTTTTTCGGATCTACTTCAGCGGGCCACACCGGCATCATTCCGCCATCGTACCAGGTCAGCCGTACAGGGGGCATGTTTTCCCTGGCGGGGAATTGGTACGTGATCATTGAGGCGCTGGGGAATGTCTCCTGGTTGTCAACCCTTTTCCACATCTCCCTCACCTCGTAGGAATGAGATCCCTGCACCCAGATCGGGTATTTAAGCTTCAGCGCATGAAATACCGGGTCCAGAACATGGCATCCCATGTCGCCGAGCGCACCGGCACCGAAATCATACCAGGCCCTCCAGTTGAAGGGAAGGTAGGAGTTGTTATAAGGACGCTCAGGGGCTGTTCCAAGCCATAAATCCCAATCAAGTGTCGACGGAATTGTGTCAACACCGGCAGGACGTCCGACACCCTGCGGCCAAACAGGGCGGTTCGTCCAGCTGTGGACCTCCCGGATTTCGCCGATCGCTCCGGCCCATATCCATTCTGCCAGCCTGCGGGTTCCTTCGCCCGAACGGCCCTGGTTCCCCATCTGGCTCACTACCTTGTATTCCCTTACTGCTTCGGTAAGCCTGCGGGCTTCAAAAACATCGTGTGTCAGGGGTTTTTGAACATACACATGTTTGCCAAGCTTAATGGCAGCCATAGCGGCAACCGCATGGGTATGGTCGGGGGTTGCCACGATCACGGCATCAATGGTCTTCTCCTTCTCAAGCATGATGCGGAAATCCTTATACTGCCGGGCTGTGGGATACTTCTTGAAGGTACCTGCAGCCTGATTGAAATCCACGTCACATAATGCAATGATATTCTCCGATTCACACCGTGCAATGTTACCCGATCCCATCCCGCCCGATCCGATCGCGGCTATATTGAGTTTATCGCTGGGAGCGGTGAAACCTCTTCCGCCCATTACGTGGCGGGGAATCACAACCATGCCTGCACCGGCAATTGCTGAATTGGTAAGAAATGACCTGCGGTTGATGGACTTTTTCATTGCGTCGGGTTTTTAGTTTGCATATAAGAAAAGTAAATTTACTGATCTTTGCGCAAATCCTTTTCCAATGAGACGCAGCTTATCAACATTATTCCTGATATTTCTTCCGATGCTGATACAGATTCAGGCACAGATCCCTCAACTGAGTGCAACATCACGGATAGACCTTGTCACCTGCGGTCCCGGGAAAGAGATCTTTACCTATTTCGGGCATTCAGCTCTCAGGGTATATGATCCGGTAAACCGGATCGACAAGGTTTATAATTACGGCACCTTTGACTTCAATGTGCCGAATTTTTACTGGCAGTTCGTAAAAGGAAAGCTATATTATATGTTGTCTGTGTCCCGATTTGACAGTTTTGTTAATGAGTATATCCGTGACAACCGGTTTGTACGGCTGGTACCCCTGGCACTGACTGACACGGACCGGCAGGAGCTGTTCAACCTGCTCGAAATCAATAATCTGCCTGAGAACAGACACTATTGGTATGATTTCTTTCTGGATAACTGTTCCACGCGGGTCCGCGATATTGTCCTGAAAGCTACACAGAATGGTTACCCGGTTCCGGTGACTGAGGCTAAAACCCTTACATTCCGTCAGTTAATCAACCCCCACCTCACACCAAATCCATGGCCGCGGGCAGGAATGATGCTGTTGCTGGCAGGAGGTGCAGACCGGCAGGCAACGATAAGTGACTACATGTTCCTGCCCGAGCAGATGGAGAGGCTGTTCCTTCAGATGAAATCCGCTTCAGGCCAGAATCTGGCCGGACAGGCTAAAACGGTTTTTGAGCCGGATCCAAAAAAGAAGAAATCCCTGATTACTCATCCGTATATTGTTTTCTCCTTCCTGACCCTTATATCCCTGTTCCTGGCTTTCTATCCGAAACGGGCTCGTTTGGCTAAAACCTGGTTCAGCATCCTCTTCTTCCTTTCCGGAATTATGGGCATCCTGTTCGCTTTCATGTGGGTTGGTTCCGACCACTGGGTTTGCAAGGGAAACCTGAACCTTGCCTGGGCATTCCCGCTGACTCTTTTCCTGGCCATTACACTTTGGATACCCGGGCTGCGTAAGATTAACCAAGTTTATAGCCGCATCATGATGATCCCGGTGTTGTTTTTCCTGATCACCTTCCCATTCTGGAAGCAATCGATCCCCCTTGAGGGTATTTTACTCGCAGTCAGTTTGGGTGCCGGTTTCTGCCGGTTTTCTGCTTTTCCCGGCCTGACTAAGAGCCAGCCACAGAATCAGGCTAATTAGTAACGGCTCCATACTCTACAACCTTCTGATTTACAATTAATTCCGATACTTCCTCTACCAAATCCGTAACTTCCTCCGTAATCAGGTACAGGGCTTCGGAATTGTCGCGGCCCTGAATGATATCCTGGAAAGCCCGGTTATTGACGGCCCTGAAGTTAAGCCTGACCTCGGGGGTTTTCCAGGCCAGCCATCCGGGCGAATCAAGCTGCCAGTCGCGGCCTGATTCAGACAACCGGTTGCAAAAATCCCTGTACAGGTCGAAAGCACCGGATTCAACTGTATTGTCTTCCGGATCCTCCATCTGGATACCGATTACAAGCTCCTTTTGGTTTTCAAGGATCATGGAAACCTTCATGCCGCCGACCTCACCTATCGGAATTCGCAACCCGTAAAATCCGGGGTGCCGGGGGTCCTGGTGAAATTTAAGAACCAGATCATGAATTTTCTTTTGGCTGCAAGCATATCCCAGATACTCCCAGCCTGCTTCTTTTCCTGAATCCTGTGCGACCCGGGCGATTGATTGCCAAAGTCTTTTTTCTGCGTTTTTCCTCTCGTCGTTCATTTGTGGTATTTTATTTTGATTCAAAGGAACTTTACCACAACGTAACCTATTTACGTTGTGGCTTTTTTTATATTTAGATGCAGGAAATCATTCAAAATGGAGAAATGGCGCTAAATAAATACGCAGCAATACGATACAGGATCATCGACCAATGCATCCGGAGCCGGTCGAAGCCTTATCCATCAAAAGAAAACCTCAGGCAGGCCTGCGAAGAGGCTTTGTACGGATCCTCATCTGGCGGCAACATTTCCTTATCGACCATTGAGAAGGACATCTGGGCCCTTAAGAATGAGTCGGCCCTCGGGTATGCCCCCATTCTGTTCAACCGGCTGGAAGGGGGATATTACTATTCGGATCCGGAATTCAGCATCAATCTTCCTCTGACTCAGGAGGATGTTGAACTCATACGGCTGGCGCTCCATACGCTGAGCCATTTCAGGAACAGTCAGATATTCAAGGACCTGGAGAATGCCATCAACAAGATCCAGGATCGCATAACCCTGGCCGACCAGCTCACGGAACCAAACCTCGGACAAGCCATTCAATTTGAGAGCACCACGGTTAGCTCCGGACAGGAGCACCTCCCTTGCCTGCTTGATGCCATCAGGCAGTTTCATACGGTCGAGTTTGATTACACCCCCTATACCGATGGCCGGCCAAGGCACTATATCTATCACCCGTACCTGCTGAAAGAGAATAAAAACCTCTGGTATGTTGTTGGAAAAGATACTGCCCTGGATAAAATCCGGACCCTGGGACTCGACCGGATCTCAGGATTGAAAGTAGCTGATGAGTTCTTCAGGATGGACCCCGAATTTGATCCTGAGCGATTCTTCAAGCACAGCTTTGGGATTGGCACCTATTCCGGTGTTCCCGAAATGATTGAATTATTGGCAGATCCGGTGCAAGCCGGGTATATACTTGCCAATCCGCTTCATTCCTCGCAGCACGCCGATAAAGAGCCGGATGGATCCTATCGCATCCGGATCGAGGTGATAGCCTCCGATGAATTGAAAATGCAGATTCTGGGATACGGACACCGTGTTGAAGTTTTAAAGCCTGAATGGCTTCGGGATGTTATCCGCGAATCATTGGGAAAAGCCTGGGAAGTTTATCTCAAGTAGTTACCTGATAACCAAAAGGCGGGCTTTGGTATCGGTTAATCCGCCGGAATCCCTTACCTGTACTATGATAATATATGTACCAGGGGTACTGAAAGTCCTCCTCAGCACCTTTTCAGTTACGAAGTCTGTATCGTAATTATTATCGTTGTCCCAATCCCATCTAACTTCGAGCTGTTCAAGGTTATCTTCGTTATCAGTGCATCCGGATGCATCAAACTCAAAAAGAGTTTCGGTGGTTCCTTCAGTAGGATTAACCGCAAAATCAGCAATTGGCGGGGTATTGGGATTTGAGATCGGTATGGTTTTGTCAAAGGTACTGGCAAAACCCTCTGTATCCGTCACCTCAAGTACAACCGTATGTGTTCCGGCTTCGGTGAACCGGTGCTGAATGGATTTAATGGTGCGGTATTCCGTATCCCAGTACCCGTCGTTATTCCAGTCCCAGCGTACACGTAACAAATCGGAGGCGTCCTCGGGATCGGTCGACCCACTGGCATCGAAAGTAAACAGGGTTTCCGTTGTGCCTTTTTGAGGATCAACCTTAAAAACTGCGGTAGGCTTGATGTTAACATTCTCAACCTTTATGAGCCTGCTGGTTGAACCAGTAAGACCCTCTGTATCTAGGACTTCGAGTTTTGTTATGTAATTACCCGGATTCCGGAAGAAATAGCTCTGAGACTTAAATGTTGACCAGGGAGTATCCCACTCACCGTCTCCGTTAAAATCCCACCGTACCTGCAGTGTATTTATTGGATCCTGAACATCATAGCATCCTGATGCATCAAAAAGAAACAGGGTGCTGATTCTTCCATTTTGGGGCGAGACTTCAAAATGTGCAATTGGAGCTGAGGAGGATATATTTACATCGACATTGAGAGAATAACGGTCGGTCAGGCCTTCCGGATCCCTGACCTCCAGGGTAACCTGATACGACCCGGGTACCGGGAAAATGTGGTAAGAAACTTTATTTAAAGAATAGTCCGTATCAAAAGTACCATCCGATTCATAATCCCAACGTACGCTTAATTGTTCAGGAGATGATTCGAGGTCTGAAGAACCGGCCGCATTAAATTCAAAGCTGGTAACCGTAAAACCGGTCTTGGGGCTGATGGTAAACAGGGCGCGGGGTTTTTGATTCGGCAGACTGCCAGACCCGGAGATGAGGTAACTGCTCCGTCGCTGTTCAGGAACCATGAGTGTTGAAAAGTCACCGAGTGCCTGTCCGGCCGGACTTATGCGACTGCTAAAATCGGATTGGATTTTCTGAGACCACTCAGGAAGGGTAACCTCCCTGAGGATGGATTCTGATATCCTGTTAGTTTGCTGCAAACCGGGCTCACCGCAAAATATCGGAATAATTTGCTGGCTGACAAATACTTCCGCATAGAATCCACTAAAGGTCGGGGCTTTAACAGGGATGATCATTGAATTGCTCACCTCTGATTGTTCAGATGATTTCCAGCCCGACCAATAATTATTTGAAAAACCCGAAAAGCCTGTCTGGTCATCCTGAAAGCTGAATTCCAGGGTTGTATCCGACTTCGTTAAAACGGAGTAGCCGAGCCAGGTTTTTATTGTGTAATATACCGGCAGGTCTCCTGTTTTACAGGGGCCATATACTGATTCTTCCAACAGGAGGCTATCGCTGGCATTCAGGGCTCCGGTTGACTCAACCTGCAAGATTCCTTTAAGATACATCTTATAACCGGTGCCGATTGAAAATCGTCTCAGCCATGGATTTTCACCGGCCGCACCGATCTGCTGAAAAATCAAAGCAGAAGATGAAACCTTTACTTCAGGCAGTAAGACTTTCAGGTGGCTCCCTTGCCATTCGTCATTAAACATTACGAGGTTTTCAAGGGATAGAGTATCTGTTACCCATGATTCGGCGAACATGCGCTCCCTGGAGACAAGCAGGCCACTCACAACAGAGTCCCCGAGGATAACCTCTGGCCAGAATGCCGATAGTGGCACCCGGGATACTCCCAGCGTCAATCTTGAATCAGTTTGAAATGACTGGCTTACAACCCCATAAATACCCTCGCCCGCAGGATAGAATATCTTGTCACCCTTTCTGATTTCGGACAGGCTGCCTATAACATCGAATCTAACCTGTCCATTGACTCTTACCGGATTGGTCAGTGCCAAAGTGTCAAGAACCAGAACCGAAGGATTGCGAACGGTTCCTTTACTTCCTGTACCACCCATAACCGGAACGACCTCTTCTCTCTGGCAAGCCTGTGAAGCAAGCAGCACTGCAATAAGAAAACAGATCAGTGGGCGATATTTTGAGTGGTGTTTCAAAGGGGGTCTATCGAATATGAATGGTAACCTCAGTTTTGTAATTTATCTTCAGGGGTTCAGCAAGGCTGATTTCATCCAATGAATTGTCGGCCTCGGAATTCCGGACGTAAATGAAATAGATTTTTTCTTCAAGGTCTGTAAAAAGGATTTTACCTCCGGAATCGGATCTTCTCCAAACCTGGACCGGATCTTCACGCGCGAGCCAATCTTCATAGGTTTCGAACAGTGCGGAAAAAGCCCCGGCAACAGGCTGTTCGTTTATATCAAGAATGCGAATTTCCAGCTGCGGCAGATTATCGGGCTTTTCACAAGCAGCGAGCAGCCCTGTCAGGATGCTGATGCAAAACAAAAACCGAATTCCTTGTTGCAGTTTTTTCATCGCTCCGATTCGTTTTTCAATGTAAAAGTCAATCTTAATTTCAGCGCAGCTGACCTGGCAATTGTTGCCTTATCGGAGCCCCACAGTGGATTAAACTGCCCAAGGTACCTGGCAACCTCATAGTTATAATGGATGCCATGGTCAAGTGAAGTAAGCCCATGATTAATTCCTATTCCTGCGCCCATCTGAATAGTTGGATTGATTCGAAGAAGGAGACCGGCATCAAGGCAGATATTCACCGAGAACCGGTTCATCTCCGAAATCCAGCCGGGATCGCTGATGATGTTGTCGAGGATTTTCCCACGGCTTTCACTGAATCCTGAGACCTGCTGAGTCTCAAAAAGTCTCACGGAAACCATCGGCCCTGCATCTGCATAAGCTCCCCAACGATTGTTAAACCTGTACTGCCACGACAGGAGCATCGGAATTGAGATCTGCCAAAGGCGATTTGAAAAAACAACATCCGAGAAACCGGGATTGAAGCCTTGGTAAGGATCGATAGAATCCAATGTGAGAACACTTCCGATACGTCCATAGCGGATGCCGGCCGAAAGCCCCCAATGCGCATTAAAGTAATGGCTGTACTGAAATGAAGCCTGGTATCCAGGACGATACATCAGGCCAAACCTGTCATCTCCGGCAATATCGCTGTTTGTCAGGACCGACAGGCCTGGTCCTGCCTCAATTCCAAAAACATTTTGCTGAACCGGGGCTTCATCAATTCCATAAATTTCAAAGTCAGTTGCTTTATCTCCGGTCCATGTAAAGGCAATCCTGAATAATACGGTTCGTGTTGATGTAAGTACCTTACCGGAGGATATCCCGGTTTTGGACTGTGTAATCCTTGCTTTCAGGATATACCTGTCATTGCGGTCGAAATGAGGTTTGCCTATCATCAGGCTGGAAAAAAGAAGCCTTACTGTGACTCCTTTCGGAAAATTTTCAATAATCGAGGCAGAATAATCCTGGATGCTTATTTTGCTGATGGCAGAATCACCTGCAAAATCGGATAAGACAAGAATCTTGGGATTGGCAAACAACCGGATAAATGAAATCTCTTTATCAGGATCTGAATCGCTGGAAAGGCTATTATGGTAAAACTCGTATTTTTTTAGAAGTTCGGTAACCGTGGATTTTATTGAATCCGGCACCCAGTTTTCATTTTCCTGCGCGTTCGCCGAATGCCTGTTAAATCCAAAGGCAAGAAGCGACAAAGCAAAAAAGCAGGAAAGGCGAAGATTCATCGTGGTCAAACTTGAATAACAAAAGGCTCCGAGGCACAAAAATAAACCAATCCAAGTTTAAAGCAACTGGCGAAGGTTGAATTCCTCCGTTTCGATGACGCTGTTGTTCATTTCAAGGTTTGATTTACGTGCAAAAACCCTGATTTCGCCCTCGGGAGATTTGCTGAGACACGCAATCTGATAGGGTTCCCGGAAGCTTTGTATATGGAAGCTGATGGCTGTCGGCAGGTAGGTAAATATTTCGGATTTTCCCTGGCTCCACCAGCCCAAAAGGGTTAAGCCGGGTATTTCCCGTGGGTTAGACTCGTTGGACAGTTCAATAAACCTTTCGACATAGAGGTCATACTGTATGGATTTGCCTTCGGTAGAACCCGATGATTGGCAGCTTCCATAAAGGTACCCAACGACCTGGTAGGATTCAAGCGGAACCGATACCAGTCCGGATGCCTGTTTGATTTCGTGGACAACGTCCCTGTGAAAACTGACTGACCGGACCATGGTATCCGACCAGGTTGGGTTAAACTCAAGTCTGGAATAATCTGCCAATTCCCGGTTTGCGATTGGCTGGGATTCGCGTGCAAATGCCGGGGGATTGACGGCATGCTGGTACAGTTCCTCAATCCTGATAAAGGAGGATGGATCCGGAAATGGATCAAAGTAGCCTGAGCGCCTGCGCAGAAAGACAGCGCTGACGAGTTCACTGGAGCCCGGATTGGTATTGATGCCGATCTGCCATTTTTCCTTGAAGAAAGTGCGATGGATCTTCATCAACCCCTCTTTCATTTCAAGTGTATTGTCGGCGCTTGAGGTGAACCATCCCAACAGCAGATATTTTTTGTTTTGGCGAACGAGCTCATCGAGTTCATCAACCAGGTCGGCCCGCGCGCCCATGTCGTTCTCAATGTCTGACCGAAGGCATTTGGATGAGCAGGCCTTCTCAATTATAATTTCAAAACGGGAGCTCCCATTAGCTCCCATTTTATACTGGCTTCCAAACAGATAGCCGCCAAAATCACCAGGTCTCTTTTCAATGAAAGCTCCATGGACCAGCTGGTAGATTGACTTAATGGCAGCGTTACTGTAGTGAATTCGTCCGATGATGGAATCAGGCATGCTCTCTGCAAGGTCAACAGTAAAATATCCTTCCGGCACGCCTTCCGAGAAAATATTGGAGTCTCCTGTTTTTGCAGGCTGAATCGCAACCGTACCGTTTTCAAGAATTCTGACTTCACCGTTCTTTAACTTCTTTCTGAAATATGAATTGCGCAAAGCAATCACGCCGATTAATACCAGGATCAGGCCAAAGCCGGTCCATATGGCCCAATTGGGTGAGAAAACCCTGGATTTGCCGAGAATTTCCCGATTGTCAGCAATTAGTTTTTCCAACGATTTGAAAGAATCATTAAGGGTAAGGTCAAAGGCGGAAAATTCTCCCCTGAGTTTTTCAATATCAGGGATGAGATCCATTCCGGCAATATCGTTTCGGTAGAATGTCCAATGCTGGCTATGTTCCTCGCGCAGGCGGGATAGTTCAAGGCCAAGGCGTTCATGCTGCTGAATCAGTGAGTCGGTTTGATCAGTGCGGATCTGCCTCTTTCTGCCGCTTTGCAAAACAGTTGTCAGGGGACTGGCAACTTTCCTGTATTCTACCTCAAGCATGTACAGGGAATCCCGCTGCCTCGTGAGGACCGGGCTGTATTTATTGCGGATTGCAGTCAGCAGGCTGTCACGGTTTGCGTCAATGGGATTGGCAATTCCTTCGGTCCCGGAATTTATGGTAGCGAGGTTGATCCTGAAGTACAGGCTTTTGAGTTCAACGGCATCATCGCGTAGGATGGCGTAGTTTTTCAGATACGCGGCAACCGTGTCAACCGGAACACCTTCCTGGTTCATGAATCCTCTGGATTGGTCAATGTCCGCCAGACAGATATCAATATCTGAAATAAAAGCGGAAATATCAGCAGCAAGAGCAGAGATAGCCTTTTGAGTCCCGGGATTGTTCATATTGGAATTGAGGAGTCTTGCGCGTTCTTCGACATTTTCCCTGGTTTTCCGTATTTTGAAGCCGTCAATATTCGATTTGAGGGCTTTATACTGTTCTGAAATCCGGTTGAGCAAGGCCGGATTTAAAACCGCCGGTTTTCCCTGGTCTGCATTCAGGTTGGCCTGATCTGTCTGTTTTACCCGTTCCTGCACCGATACCTGCACGTCGATTTCGTTACCTCGGTCGGTCAGGATTTTTTCCAGATCGGCTTTCAGATAATCTTCCTGGGTAAGGGCATATTGAAATCGAAGCTTGATTCTTGCATTACCGGCAAAATTATCCTGGGCCAGGAAAACCAATTTACCGGAAGTCTGAAAGGCGATTTCGAATCTCCGGTTTCTTTCCGATGAGACGCATTTAAGGCTGTTGGAGGGAACGACTTCCAGATCGACCCAGGAAAGATAGAGCCACGGCATGATGACCGGGTCGGTAACCGGTTTGCCAACCTTGTCGAACCAGGAAACTGCCAGATCCACCAGAAAAGTCTGGCCATCGGGCTGGGCGGTTATTCGTACGGAAACATCACCAGCCAGCTTTGTTGAATTACTTGAATTCCAATAGAATGGAAAATGTGTTTCCTGAGCTCTTGCAGGTATGAAACATTCAGGAACCAGCAGGAATAAGATCAGGTATTTGATAACCTTCCACCGCATACCCGCACAGAATCAACAACCAAGGCTCTTCAACTTATCGTATGCTTGTGTAACGCCAAGAATCAGGTCCCTTTTCAGGTTCAGAAAATAGGATTTGGATCCGCCGGAGGTTCCCGGGGAAAACTGATTTATGCGTTCGATAAGGTCTTCTTTCAGAATTATTGCATCATTAATGATCTGCTCGTACTGGGAGAAATCCTTTTCTGAATGTTCCTCCATACAACCATAGCAATCAATTATCAGATCCGTGATTAGATAATCAATATCCTTCTTCAGGTTTCTCCTGCTAGCCATAAAATAATCAGTGTTTTACTTACCTAATATAAGGAAATTTCGGGAAATCCAAATGGTTCGGGCCAAAAGTAAAATAAATTACCGTATAATAAATTCCGGAGTGCCGGTGGGAGGCATAAAGGAATATGAAATATCCACAACCTGGGATCGCTCGGGGCCCGTTGAACAGAGGGAAATCAATTGCATGACATGCTCTTTGCCGCCTTCTGCTTCAACGTAAACCGATCCGTCGGGACAATTTCTTACAAAACCTGATAAATCGAGGCTGCGGGCCTGATGCTTTACCCACATTCGGAATCCGACTCCCTGGACCCGGCCTGAAACAGTAATGCCAGCCCTGGTTAGGGAATTCATCGGATTCTAGTAAAAATATACCGGTCGGAGGCCTTCAGGAACCTGTTCGAATTCGCCCTTAACGAATGCGCCAACGATGATATTGTTAAACAAATCGGAATCGACTTCATATTCACAACGGTCAGTGCCCTTTCTGTCGAATGATTGGTCAAACCTTACGCTGATGAAGTACTTTTTACGACCAAATAAACCGTACTTGTTTCTTTTTCCGATAACGCGTCCTGTTCTGTGTGTCATGGCTTCTAGTGTTATTTCACCAGAAGGACCAAAAAGCAATCCAGAAGCGATTATTTTCTTTAAATCATTGATTTACAATACCTTAGAAAATCATAAGTATGATTGCATTTTCCAATTTATGGAATTTTGATTGAAATCAGGATTAATGCGGGGCCAATTCTTATTTATCATCTCCGGATTTTCCCAATAGGGAATCCGGAACTACCGTTGTAGGGATGATGGTATATGCTGGTGGTACCCTGTCCTTGTCATCCATCAGCAACACCTTAATAAAATAGACGCCGTCAAGCGAAGCGGTAATCCTGCACCACAGGGATGCCTTGTTATAGGGTAGGAGGATCAGCAGCTCCCTCGGCCTGCTTTTTATAACGGTACCGCCGGCATTCTGGCAGGCGCGGTAGTAACTTTCCATGATTTCAACCGTTGACATGGACTTATCAACGTCATTCTCCTTGTTTCTGACCTCGATCTTCAGATCCCAGAAAGGGCCCATTAATCTTTGTTTAAAGAGGGTATCCCCGGAGTTCCAGGAAAACTCCTGGTGGTGAAATTTGCTGAACTGGGTTCTTGTGATACAGGATGAAGCAAGATAGGTAATCCGGGGAGGCAGATCTACCGAGTCGACATACTTTTCGTAACGGACATCCGGTTTAACATCGAACTTCATCGGGTTTATAAAGGGCCCTTCCTCGATAAGCCTAAGCCGATAAACCTTGTCATTGCTGAGAACCAGGCGTCCCCAAATGTTTTTTCCATTTTCCGGAACGACAAAATGAACCTGCAAGGTATCCTGGAAGAAAAGTGCACCATCCCGTTCAATGATCTGATTAACAACAAAATCCTTAAATTTTCTTTTCTGCCTGAAGGTAGAATCATAGGCCCAGGCTATCTCCCAGTACCGGCCCATTCTCTGTTTGGATTTTTCGCCGGATTCATCGCGGATATCGAGATAATTAAAGGAATTGTACTTGACCACCCTGCCAGGTTTGTCCTTGTAGGATTTGAACTCCGGAGGCTTTGGCCAGGCTGGATCCTGTCCAAAGGTCTGATCGGCTGTCTGAAAAACGAACAGTCCAGCCAAAAGGACATAAAAGTATTTCATGAGTATTTAAGCTTTACGTAGCAATTTTGCCTGATTTTCACCGCCGTTCAAAACGAATAGAAGTGGAAGCGGCCGGTCAGTTTTCTCTGCGAATGCCGGACGCTCATGCCATGGAGTAACGGACATGACATTAGCCATATCCATCCAATACTGGAGACGCGGTACCGGCAGGTTCCATGTCATGTGCAGGTGGTTTGCCGGGGCATAATGCTTGTACTCCTGCATGGTAGCGTAAGCCGGAGTAAGGAAGGTATGTGGCCAGGTGCTGTTCGTTTTATTGCTGACGGCATCAGCCAGTTTTGCTGGCAATTCAACCGATTCAGCCTCATCCCAAATCATCGAGAACATCCCTGACAGTGATGAGTATGCCATTCGGCCGGCAATCCCGTGAATTCCTCCAGGGGTGAGGAACGTAACGGAATTACCCATTCCCGGGAAATAAGCTTCATCTGCGAGCGGGAAAGAAATCCTCGGGGTGACCGATTCAGGCTTTTCGCCCGGCAGACCGGCCCAGTTGAAGGAAGCCGATCCGCTGTTGTTGCCATCGACAAAACCGCGTACAGCCCATCTGGCCTTATCAGGAATTCCGATTTTAAGATCATCGGCCAGGGCCTTAATCTCCCAAGGTTCCCATACTTTTCGGAAGTCCATGAACAGGGGGGGATTGCCGCCGGAAAGGTAGGTATAAAACAACATGGTCAGCAGGCCCTGAGCGTCGGCCTCAGTAGCAAAAGGCAGTGCAGCTTTCGGTCCCTGGTGATCGAAAGTAGAATTAAAAAGGGATTCCATGGCATCGGCAACCGGAAGCGGCGTACCCCGCCGGTCGGACCCCCACTCCAGTTGCGACATGAACCCACCGCCCACTCCGTCGAGATCTTTGATCAGGTCACGGGTTATCAGGTACATGGCGAGACTGTCGTTAAACCTGCGGTTATCTTCTTCATGCCTGAGTTCAACCTTGCCAAACCCTTTATCTATCCAGTTGCGGAGTTCTTTCAGCTCAGCGGCATTATATGCTTTTTTATTGAGCATATCGGCCAGTAGTTTCATATCCAGGCGGGTGATCTCAAGGCCAAAGGTATTTCGGGTCGGAATAATATGTTGCAGGGCGGTTTCCATCCCCATCGAGTCATGTCCAAAAACCACTACCCTTCTGCCTTTTACAAACTGATAGGTAGATGCTGCATACAACCAATCCCGCAGTGTATCAAAAGTACCCTGTGTCATCTCAGGTTCGAGCCCGTCATCGGGCCAGGTGCCCACATTAATGTGCATCAGCCGTCCGGTTTGCGCAACTGCTCCGGACACTGCATGGGTAAAAACCACGCCGGGCTTGGGTCCGCTGTTACCGCAGGTGAAGTTCAGCGGGGTATCCTTGGGGAAATGTGCAAGCAGGGACAAGACGGTCAGCTGGGGGAAGGCCCACGTATCAGGCAAACCGACAAGGATGTTCACACCCTCGGCAATAAAAGCACGGGCAACGGTATCGGCTTCCTTTTCAGTGTCGACGAGCATATCAGAATAGACCACCGGAACACTTTTCCCGTTGGGCAGCTTTATGGCTCCTGCTAATCTTTTGGCGTTCATGCGAACGATATTTCCTGCACGCTCTCGTGCGGATGGGTCAATCCTCGGGTCGCAGGTGGCAAATACTCCGATAACGGGTAAGTCTCTCAGATTCTCAGGCTTGGTTGATACTACTTTTGGTTCCATATTCTACTTGTCTTTTTCGTAATTTTACCGCTAAAAGTATACAAATTTCCCTTTTCCCATTCATGAACCGAAGGATCATTATTACGGACGACGGGTCCAGTACACTATATGTGCCGGGACTTGACGAGCATTATCATTCTGTTCACGGAGCCATGCGTGAAAGCATGCATGTGTTCATCGGAAACGGTCTCAATCGTGTTGAAAAGAATCCTATAGCTGTGCTGGAAGTCGGTTTCGGCACCGGGCTGAATGCCTGCCTTACGCTTGAGATGCTGAAAAGAAGCAGCCGTGGCGTATACTATGAATCCTGGGAGAAGTACCCCCTTACCAATGCCGAGTATGAAGAGCTGAATTACACAAGCCTGGACGGGGTGGATGAATCACTGTACCGGTCTATCACCGGAGCTCCTTGGAACCACGAGTTCAGGGTTTATCCCGATGGAATTTTGAAAAAAATCGAAGCTGATTTTCTGAATTTTACTTCACCCCGATATTTCGATCTGGTTTATTTTGATGCTTTTGGGCCCGATTGCCAGCCAGACCTATGGACGGCTGAAGTTTTTAACTCGATAGGCATTCGTCAGCTCCCGGGTTCCATCCTGACCACCTACTCTGTCAAAGGACTGGTACGCAGAAATTTAGCCGAAGCCGGCTATCAGGTTGAAAAGGTCCCCGGCCCCAAGGGGAAAAGAGAAATAACAGTAGCCATAAAGAAATAGAACTTATGAAATATCTCCGCAAAGCTTACGCATTGGTTCTGGTTTTTATTGCCCTGTCTGCTTTTGGTGGGGATATTGCAGTGGGCCAAATCGAGAATCACCTGATTCTGAAAAAGGGAGGATTAACCAACCGCCTTCATTTTCTGACGGGTGATCCCATCAGGTTCATACGCAAGGGCAATACCTATGAAGAGGGAGGAACCATACAAGGAATAGGAACCGATTACCTTATCATAGCCGGAAGGGAGGTTTGGTTGAGTGAGATCGGAGTAGTTGTTTACCGCCGGACTGCCTTCAATTATGATGCAGGGGGCAAGATGCTGATGGTTGCCTCCCCTTTTTATCTGCTGCTTGGGGCCATCAACGCACTTGTCCAGGATATCAGGCCGGTCTGGAGCTGGGGTAACGCTGGTGTTGCAGCATCCCTGGCCGCAGCAGGAGTCGGATTCAGATCCCTGCAAATCAAAAAATTCAGGCTGGGCGGCAACTATCAGTTAAGAATCGTGCAATCGGATCCTTTTTTTAACAAGCGAATCCCGGATTGAGTGAAAAAAGAAGGGGATGACTACCGCCATCCCCTCCATTGAAATTGCCGCTTTACGCTATTTGGCAACTTCCAGATTCAGTTTGCTGTGTTGTTTGCCATACAGGAAATAGACGGCCAACCCGATGGTCAGCCATGCTCCCATTGCAATCCATGCATAAAGGTTGAGGAACAGTGTAACCCCAATGCTGCAGAGAATTCCGAAGATCGGCACGTAAGGTGAGAATGGCGTTTTAAACGGACGTTTGGCATCCGGTTGTTTCTTACGAAGGATCAGGATCGCCAGACAAACCGATGCGAAGGCAAGTAATGTGCCGAGTGAAACGAGTTTACTCAGCACACCGATCGGGAAGAATCCGGCAAGACACATGGCAAGAACACCAACAATAATGGTTGAGGTGGCCGGAGTTTTGAACCGCGGATGAACCTTGGTGAAAACAGGAGGAAGGAGTCCATCTTTCGCCATGGTGAAAAAGATCCGGGGCTGCCCCATAAGCATCACAAGAATTACTGAGCTTAGTCCGGCAACGGCACCGATTTTAATCAGGGGAGAGAGCCATTTCAACTGTGGAACGGCATCAACACCCACGGCAATCGGATCCGGAACACCCAGCTGGGTATAAGGAACGATACCGGTAAGAACGAGACCAACCAAAATATAGAGGACGGTGCATATCAGGAGTGATCCCAGTATTCCGATGGGTAAATCGCGCTGAGGATTTTTTGACTCCAGGGCAGCCGTTGACACGGCATCGAAACCTATATAGGCAAAGAAGATCACAGCTGCACCCCGGAATATTCCGCTAATACCGAAATGGCCGAAGGTGCCTGTGTTTTCCGGAATAAAGGGTTGCCAGTTCGCGGAATTGATAAAGAATACGCCGGCCAGGATGAAAGCAATAATAACGGTGAGCTTGATTGCAACAATAATATTATTGAACCGGGCCGATTCCTTGACCCCCGTGATCAGCAAAACCGTGACCAGAAAAATGATAAAAATTGCGGGGACGTTAATGATGCCACCTTTAACCATTTCAAACCCGTTTGTCAGGTCATTGTAAACGATCGGGGCTGTGGTCAGTGATGTTGGAAGGTGTATTCCCATATTACCCAGGAGGCTGACAATGTAGCCCGACCATCCGACGCTGACCGTTGAGGCCGCAAACAGGTACTCCACGATAAGAACCCAGCCGATGATCCACGCGAAAAATTCACCAATGGTTGCATAGGCATAGGTGTAAGCGCTGCCTGAAATCGGGATCATGGAGGTGAGCTCAGCGTAGCATAATCCTGCAGCGGCGCAGGCCAGGGCTGCAACAATAAAGGAGAGGATGATGGCCGGACCGGCATAATTGGCAGAAACTTCACCGGTGAGGACAAAAATCCCGGCCCCGATGATTGCTCCGATTCCCAGGGTCACCAGGTTGGTGGCTGTCAAAGCCCGCTTCAAGCCTGAGCTGTTGCTCTGGGACTCAGCAATCAGCTGGTCGAATGGCTTAACTTTAAAAAGCTGGTTCGTCATTTCGGTTAATTTTAGAATTTCCTAAATGTAAAGGAATTTCCCAGAGACAGGGAATGATCTTCATCATAAAAACAATGCTAATATGTCAATTTAACATTTGTTATGCCTGTACCCCCAAAACGCACATCTTCATCTTCGAATTTGCTCACCACATCAATTCCCGACAGGTATTCCCTGACCAATTGACGCAGGATTCCATCGCCTTTCCCATGCAGGATACGAAGATCGCCGGCACCTACCATGATGGCCTCATCAATAAAGGCTCCCACCTTGCGCAAGGCTTCATCCGCACGAAGCCCCCGAATATCGAGGCTTGGGGCAAATTCCATCTTGCGCTGATTCATGTCAAAACCTGAGAATGACGAGGTGGCCTGGCGCGGGCCCGAGACTTCCCTGAATATTTTTTCACTAACCGGCTCAGCCTGACTGACAGGAATTGTGGTAAGCATCTGTCCCATTGCGATTAACAGATTATTACCGCGCATTTCGATAATCTCCCCGTAAACCTCCCGGTCGCGGATCTTGATTTTTTGTCCCTGCAGCCACGACTGAGGTAATTCCTTCTCTTTCTTTTCAGGCTTTTTCGGAACACTTTCCGGCTGGAGTTTTTTCCTGATCCGGATCGACTCTTTTTTTATATTTTCTATCTTTTCTTCATCCTTTTTCAGACTTCCATCCAGCTCCTCTTTCACGGACTCCTTCAACCTGACAAGGGTTTCGCGGATTTCCCGGGCACGGGCTTTATCCGCCTGTGATTCCCTTATTTCCCTTACTGCCTGTTCTATTTGCTGATTTATACCCGCCATGAGGGTTTCGGTTTGCCGCTTCGTTTCGGTAAGGATCTTCTTGCGCTCCTTCTCAGCCTGTACAAGCAATTCCGTGTACTTTTCCAGGACGGCGTCTACCTCATTGGAAGTCTGGCGGATTTTTTGCCGTTTGTTTTCCCAATAGCGCTTATCCCTGGAAATCTCCCGGAGGTGCTTGTCAAAATTCAGTTGCTTGTCCCCCACCAGTCCCGAAGCATTCTCAATAACCGATTCAGGCAGGCCTATTTTTCTGGCTATTTCAAAGGCAAAGGAGCTGCCGGGTTTGCCGATCTCCAGTTCGAAAAGGGGCATCATTTGTTGCACATCATACCGCATGGCGGCATTCACAACACCTTCCGCGGCTGAGGCAAAATGCTTAAGATTGGTATAATGGGTGGTAATAATTCCAAAAGCACCTGAAGCAGCAAGTTCCTTAAGGATGGATTCCGCGATCGCGCCTCCCAGTTGTGGTTCTGTCCCGGCGCCAAACTCATCGATAAGCAAAAGAGTGCCATTTCCCGATCTCCTCAGGAAGGTCTTCATGTGCTGTAGATGAGAGCTATAGGTACTAAGGTCATTTTCGATGGATTGTTCATCACCGATATCCAGGAGAAACTGTGTGAAAATGCCTGATTCCGACCCTTCTTCAACGGGGGCCAGAAATCCGCACTGAATGGCGTATTGTATAAGGCCGGCAGCTTTGAGGCAAACCGATTTCCCCCCGGCATTGGGACCGGAAATCAGAAGAATTCGCTGGGTTGAATTCAGTTCAATATCCTGGGGTACAATCTTCCGGCGGTCGGCTTTGAGAACCAGGTCGAGGAGCGGGTGCCGTGCCCTTTTCCATCTGATCATGGTATCCTTACGAAGGATAACCGGCTTTCCATCCCATTTCAGCGAAAGTTTTGCCTTCGCACGGGTCAGGTCAAGAAAACCAGCAAGGAGATTCCAGTTTTCGATATCGGGGAAATAGGGTCTTATTGCATTGGTTAACTCAATCAATAATCTGACAATTTCGCGTTGTTCGGCAAGTTCCAGTTCACGCAGGGAATTATTGAGTTCTACCAGTTCCATGGGTTCAATGAAAGCAGTTCTGCCGGTAGCCGATTCATCATGTATGAAACCCCTTATCTTCCTTTTATTTGAAACCGGTACCGGCACAACGAGTCTGCCATCACGCACTGAGGCCTGTGTATCCTTGTCGATCCATCCTTCGCTTCTTGCCTGCTGAAGAACCGATTCCATCCGGCGGCTTATGCTCGCCTGCATGTGGGACATATCCTGCCTGATTTTTTTCAGATCCTGTGAAGCCTGGTCCCTGATTTGTCCCTGCTTGTTGAACACCTGGTCCAATTTCTCCTGAATAAATGGAAATACAGAGATTCCGGCCACCCTCCGGCGCAGGTTCGGAAAGGATTCCGGTGGTTTTTTCTCAAAGAATCCGCTGATCTGCCTGACAGAAAGCAGAAGGCGCCGAAGATCAAGCCATTCATTGACCTCCAGGAAGGTCCCGGGTATGGCGCCCCGCTTCAGAGATCCGCGGAGGTCAACGGGTGCCAGCTCCGGAAAATCAGAATAATGCAGGAGGATGTCGGCAAATTCATTCGTTTCGTCGATCAGTCTTGAAACCGATTGCAAGTCCGACAAGGGCCTGATATTCGCAGCCTCCTCCAATCCGACAGGAGTGACGCACAAATCGGCAACTTTCTGCAGGATCTGGCTGAAACCAATTTTATCATTAAATTTTTCAGGATAAACCACGGAGCCGCACAATTAGTAATGCGGCAAAAGTAGCAATTTGTCCGGCTTTAGCCCAGATAAACGCGAATTGCGTCCATCAGCGGTGCAGGCTTGAGAGGCTTTGGAATGGTTGCAGCGCAGCCAAGTTCCTTGCATTGGCGATTGAGGGCTGAGCCTTCAAATGGGGTGATGGCGAGAATCGGGAGAACAGCGGAACGGGATTTTATGGTCCTCACCACTTCCTGAATCGAAGCATCCTGCATCTGGGTTGAGAGGATCACGGCATCCAGCTGGTTTGGCCCGTCAAGATAGTTTGCAGCCTCACTCATTTTTTTCACCCACACCAGATTTACCCTGGTCTGCCTGAGGATCATTTCAATATAAAGGTAGGCCATTTCGTCGGGTTCAATAACCATAATGCTGTTTGATGCCCAGGAGTCATCAAGGGTAAAGCCGCCTTCCGGCAGATCAGAATCTGAAAAAATGAAACCCGCATTAGCCGGCATATCCGGGAAGACATCAGCCAGGCTCATGCCGGAAATATCTTCGGGCACTGCTGTGGGCCGGGCCTCAGGAACCGGAGGCATAGGGGGGGCTGGCCGGGGCACAAAGACGAGTGGTTCATCCTGATGCATCGGAATAAAATCTTCCAGTCTTGCTACCGGCGGACGGTAGTCATCTGCCTTTTTCACAGGAACAGAGAATTGAAAGGTCGTACCTTTACCCGGAGTTGAAGTGAGAGTTAATTGCGCTTTTAAAAGGTCTGACAGGCTTTTACACACAGCCAGACCGAGGCCCGTACCACCGTATTCCTGGCGAGTTCCGGTTATTACCCGGCTAAACCGGTCAAAAATCATTGATTGCTTTTCCCTGGCAATCCCAATGCCTGTATCCTGTACAAAGAAAGACAGGTTTCCTGACAGCTGGTAGCTGGCTCCGAATTCCACATATCCCTGATGCGTGAATTTCAATGCATTATCAATGAGGTTTTTGAGAACTCTCCTGATTTTTTCAAGATCACCAACTACCCACCAGTCAAGATCGGCTGACATGCCTTTGACCAGTAGCTGAATGTTGGTTTTACCCTGAGCCTGAATCTCCTCGTTGAAAAAGCTGAAGAGTTCAGACAAAAGCCTTTGAACCGAAAATACCTGCTCCTCCACCTCGATCTGGCCGGCATCCAGTTTTGACAAATCGATGATATCATCTATCAGGTGCAGCAGGGAGTTTCCACTGTTTTTAATGTGCTCGATAAACTCCGCTTTCTCTTCGTCACTTACCTTGGCATCATTCAGTAAATTTGAGAAACCGATAATCGCATTCATCGGGGTCCGTATCTCATGGGACATATTTGCCAGGAAGGCTGATTTAAGGTTATCGGCTTCTTCAGCCTTGGTTTTCGCCTCGCGAAGCTTAATTTCAGACTCCTTTATGGAGGTCACATCATGAAAAACCAGCATTTTCCCCAGCACGCCACCTTTTGACTCATAGAGAGGATTAATATCCATATCGTAATACCTGATATCCTTACCGATTTGAATATGCACTTCCTGATGCTTCCGTGAAAGATATTTAAGGTTTGACAAGATATCAATGTAAGGCCTGAAGACATTCTCCGCCGGCATCCCTACCACCTGGGTATTCGTTACCCTGAATATTTTTTGAGCGGAAGGGTTGATATCAAGAATCCAGTTCTGGCCATCAAGGATAATCAGCCCGTCCATCATTCTCTCGATCAAAACTTGCCTGGCCGTCTGGACCACGCTGATAAACCGGTTATAATAAAGGCCCCAGGCCAGTAATGCGGCAGCCATGGTGAACGTAAAAGGACCAAGGTCAACCTTGTCAATCGGAGATATGCGGAAAATGAAGGTTATATTTCCGATCCACGGAACAAGAACGCCGATGCTGAGAATGACCGACTGCTTGATATCGACTTTTGGATTGCTGTTAAGGCTCCGTATAACCAGTACGGTACCAATCACAAAATAAATCACGGAATAGGCTATATGGACCCATGACCAAAAAAGTCTTTCCCCAACCGGTCGCAACATTCTTTCAAGGTTTTCGGGACGATCAATGCCATAAAAGGTATGGTGATCAACCAATAGATTTGGAGCCATGTTGGTGATTGCTATCACCACAAGAACAACAGGAGCAGCGAGAGTTAAAATGATGGTGCCTGGAGATTTCCAACCCTTAATTTCTGAAAAATCCAGGGAGAAATAGAGCCAAAGAAGCGGCAGACTCACCACGGTCACGTACTCCAGAAGCGAGATGTAATAGGAAAGGTCATTTTTAATAAGCAGAACAGCTGAATAGAGGATCATCCAGGCTGCCATATTCAGTAACAGGTAGAAATAAATGCGGCCAAGCGCCGATTTCCGTCTGAACCATCCGTATATCACCAGTACAGAGGCTAGTACTGCCGATACGATAACCGGGAGCACATATTTCCATACGGCGGATACTGATGATTCATTTATTTCCATAAAACCAATAGCTTTTCCTGAAAACGGAATAACACGGGGACTTCACAAAGCCTGTCAAAGTCTTGCACTATCTCCCCACCAAATCTTAACCTCTTCATTATGTTACATATATCATTATAAAACATCGCCCTTAAAAGTGAAGCAGGTTGTTTATAATGTTTTGCACTATTAAAAGCCAATAATAGTGCCAAATAGTTTCCTTTGCATTTATGGCTATAATTTCACAACAATACAAGCACATCATCTGGGACTGGAACGGAACCTTGCTTGATGACAAATGGCTGTGCATAGAGTCGATAAATTCATTATTGAAAGATCGTAATTTACCACTGATTGACGAGGACAAATATCAGGAGATCTTCACTTTCCCGGTAAAGGACTATTATGCCCGTGCAGGGTTTGATTTTACTCTGGAGCCATTTGAAGTACCGGCGATGCAATTCATTGCTCTGTACGATCGCAAAAAACATCTTTGCTTTCTTCAGGCTCAGGCCATGAATGTAATCAGCCAACTGCACGCAAGGGGGTGCAGGCAGTATCTCCTTTCGGCCAGTGAAACAGGAATCCTTACCTGGATGGCAGAATTTCATGGTATCCGCAAGTACTTCTCGAAAATCAAAGGTCTCGATAATCATTATGCCCACGGCAAAGTTGAACATGGTATTGAGCTTCTTTCACAGATCAATTCTGAGCCGGGATCCGTTGTAATGATTGGCGACACCTGCCATGACGAAGAGGTGGCTTTTCAAATGGGAATCCCTTGCATTCTGTTCACAGGCGGTCACTACCCTGCCCAACGGCTGAAGTCATGCAGTTCCCTGCTGATTGACGGTCTTTCGGACCTTATTCAGGAAGATCAGGACTGAAAACCCTTCATGGTAAGCTGAATCCGCTTTCTGGAGAAATCAACTTCGATCACCCTGACCTTTACATGTTGATGTAGCTTGACTACTTCTGAAGGATCTGACACATATTTATCGGCCAGTTGCGATACGTGGACAAGGCCGTCCTGTTTGACACCGACATCCACAAATGCCCCGAACCGGGTAATATTGGTCACAATGCCCGGTAGTATCATTCCCGGTTTAAGGTCTTCGATCTGATGTACATCCTCGGAGAATTCAAAGAGCTTGATTTTCCCGCGTGGATCCCTGCCCGGTTTGCTCAACTCATCCATAATGTCATTGAGAGTAGGCATTCCGACATCACCTGTAACATAATTCTCCAGTTTGATCTGCGATCTACTTGCATGATCCGTCAGTAGGTCGCTTACCGTGCATCCGATATCCGATGCCATTTTCTCAACCAGCGGGTACCTTTCGGGATGGACCGCACTGTCATCAAGCGGATGCCGGCCCCCGCGAATCCTAAGAAAACCGGCTGCCTGCTCAAACGCTTTGGCGCCCAGCCGGGGTACCTTCTTCAACTCCTCCCGGCTGGTGAACGGCCCGTTTTCGCGGATGTAGTCCGTAATGTTTTTCGACAGGGCCGGTCCCAATCCCGAGATGTAGGTAAGCAGGTAACGGCTGGCTGTATTAACCTGAACACCAACACGATTCACACAGCTTATCACCACGTGATCAAGGCTTTCCTGCAGCTTCTTCTGATCGACATCGTGCTGGTACTGCCCCACCCCAATGGATTTCGGATCGATCTTAACCAATTCTGCCAACGGGTCCATGAGCCTGCGACCGATGGATACGGATCCGCGTACAGTGACGTCATACTGGGGGAACTCTTCCCTCGCAACATCCGAAGCCGAATAAATTGACGCACCGTTTTCACTGACCACATATACTTCGATATCTCTTTCAAACCGGATATAATTCTTAATAAAATACTCGGTTTCACGACCTGCAGTGCCATTCCCGATGGCTATTGCATCGGTTTTATAGGCATCTGTCAGTGACTTGATTTTTTTTGCGGCTATTGCGGTTTCCCGTTGCGGCGGATGCGGAAAGATTGTTTCGTTGTGCACCAGGTTTCCTTGCCGGTCGAGGCATACCACCTTGCAACCGGTCCTGAAACCGGGGTCAATGGCGAGAATATTTTTTTCTCCGAGGGGGGGCATCAGCAGCAATTGCTGAAGATTATCAGTAAACACCTTAATGGCCTCATTATCAGCCCGATCCCTGTAGATATTCCTGAACTCGGTTTCAATCGAGGGTTCCAGCAGCCTTTTATACCCATCCCTGACGGCCATTTTCACCTGTTCAGCCGAACCATTACGCGCACGGGCCACCAGTTCATTAACTCTTTCAATCGCCTCTTTTTCATCCGGTTCCACAGTAACCCGGAGAAACCCTTCCCGTTCACCACGGAATATTGCCATAAGTCTATGCGACGGGCATTTCCTGAGAATCTCGCTGAAGGAGAAATAGTCGGAAAACTTGGCTCCCTCCTCTTCCTTTCCGTGGACTGCCCTGGATGTGATCAGGGCATCACGGTCGAAGTACCTTCGGAGCATGTTTCGTACCCGCTGATCCTCGTTGACCCATTCTGCGATGATATCCCGGGCACCCTCCAATGCCTCCTCTTCCGAAGCAACCTGGTCATTCAGGAACCGGGAGGCCATAGCTACCGGATCCCCTTCACGCTGTGCCATGATCATTTTCGCCAGCGGCTCAAGCCCCTTTTCCTTTGCCCTTGTTCCCTTCGTCTTCTTTTTCGGCTTATAGGGCAGGTAGAGGTCTTCGAGCTCGGTCAGTGTCGCCGCATGCTTAATCTTCTCCTCAAGCTCAGGGGTCAGCAGTTCCTGACCGGAAATACTTTCCAGAATAGCCAGGCGGCGCGCATCCAGCTCCGCCATCTTTTCTGATTGTTTCCGGATTTCCAGAAGTGCAACCTCATCCAGGCTTCCGGTTTTTTCCTTGCGGTAGCGGCTGATGAAAGGAATGGTAGCCCCCTCTTCAAACAAATGGAGCGTGTTTCTTACCTGCCAGGATTCAATACTCAGATTGCCTGCAATAGCGTTGACATGAATTTCGTTCATAGTTTCTAATCATCAGACCGGTACACGGAGAAAACGCCCCGTGTTCGCCGGATCCTGTTCATAATGGTTTCCAAATGCGGACGGTCCTGGACAATCAGTGTATAGACTCCCTCAAAAAGACCATCCCGGGCAATTATATTCATCGACCGCATGCTGATTTTCAGATCTGAAGAGATGAGGCGGCTGATTTCGTTGACAACGGAGATGTCGTCCTTTCCGTTGATGGAAATATTTACGGTAAAGGAGGCTGTCGTTCCGTGGGAATCGGTCCACCGGACCTTTACAATCCTGTATGGGTACCTTTCGATCATCTGGGGGGCATTCGGACAGTTAACGCGATGGATCTTGGTTCCATCCTTAACGGTAACAAATCCGAAAACCTCATCTCCGAATATCGGGTTACAACATTTGGCCAAACGGAAGTCGACATTATCCAGCTTGTCATCAATAACCAGATAATCCTGCTGCTGGGACGTGGTTTTGACATAGCTTTCAACCGATTTAACAGCTGTCAGTTTTTCCTTCAGCAGCTCTGCAGGAGCTTTGTCCCGGAGGTATTCACGAATCGAGGCCAGGTCGATGCGGCTGTCGGCAATCTGCTGGTACAATTCCAATGTATCTTTCAGGTTCAGCCAATTGACAACCCGTTGTATCGTAGAAACATCGAATTTAATCCGCCACTGACCCAGCTTCCGTTTCAGCATCTCCTTGCCGATGTCGGTATCCTTATAGTCGGCCTCTTTAAGGAACCTTTTGATCCGTGCTTTGGCCTTGCTTGAGGCTACCCAGTTGAGCCAGTCCGTTTTCGGTTTCTGCTGCTGTGACGTGAGCACTTCCACGAGGTCGCCATTCGTGAGTTTATGCCGGATCGGGACCATTTGATTGTTAACGCGGCCGCCGGTGCAATGGTAGCCCACATCGCTGTGAACAGCAAAGGCAAAATCCAGGACGGTAGCGCCGGAAGAAAGCTTCAGAAGATCGCCCCTGGGGGTAAAAATGTAAATCTGATCGGAGTATAATTCATGTTTAGCCCGATTTGTCGCTTCATTAGGTTGAGTCTGAGGCATTTCCAGGGCACCGCGAATCTGGGCCAGCCATTCGCTACTCTCGGAGTCACCACGGTTTTCCTTATATCTCCAGTGCGCGGCATGCCCTTTCTCAGCCACCTCGTCCATTCTCCGGGTTCGGATCTGAACTTCAACCCAGCGACCCTCGGGACCAATCACCGTTGTGTGAAGAGACTCGTACCCGTTCAGTTTTGGCGTGGATATCCAGTCGCGCAATCGGTTCGGATTGGGCTGATAGGTATCTGTAACAATGGAGTAGATCTGCCAGCAATCCGCTTTTTCCTGATCCGAGACATTATTCAGGATGATCCGGATTGCAAAAAGATCATAAACCTCTTCAAAATCAACTCCCTGCTGAATCATTTTTTTCCATATGGAAGGAATGGCCTTGGTCCTGCCCTTGATATCGCAGTGGTATCCCTTGGCTTCAAGTTCCTTTTTCAGTGGTCCGATAAACCTGGAGATAAACTCATCCCGGTTGGTGCGGGTCTGCTCAAGTTTTTGAGAGATTGCGGCATAGGTATCCGGGTGAAGAAATTTCATCCCTGTTTCCTCAAGCTCGCTCTTAACCCTGTATAATCCAAGCCGGTGGGCTATTGGAGCAAACAGATCGGAAGTCTCATGGGCAAGCTGGAGCCTGGCTGCATCCCCGATGGTTTCCGCTGCCCTGATGTCGGCCAGTTTTTCACCGGTCTTTATCAGGATAACCCGGACGTCATTTGAAATACTTAGTAGCAGGTGAATAAATTTATCAGCATGGATGCGGGTCCGGCTGGTATTCAGGCCCTCAATCTTTTTCAGGCCATCCAGAATATCAACTAAAGGACCGCAAAATTCAGACTTGATTTTTTCCGATGGTATCAGTCCCCGGTTATAGGGGAGTGCCAGGAAAACGGCCGACAGGGAAAGGCTGCCGAGCCCAAGTTCATTTATGACAACCGATGACCAGGATGCGAGCTTGGCACGCACATTGTCGGCCTCAGCGGGTTCCAAAGAATCCAGAAGATCCGACAGGATGCCGAGCGCCTTGCCGGGAAGAGACCAGTTGAGGGCTCCGCCCGACTGCCCCGGGTCTTTCCGGAGGCCTTCGGTAAACTGCAACCATTCGGCAGGATTCATTTTTTCTCGGATTGACGTAGTTTGAGATAAATCCCGAGGGTTACCCAGGCATCTGTTGCAGCATAACTTTGCTGCGCTTCGGTGAGCTCTTCAGCATCCCAATTTGACAATTGCTGCGATTTTGAGATGCGAATGCCAAGAACGATCCCGGCCAGTTTTTTTACGCCGAGATTCTCTATCCCGTAGTTTTTGACAATCTCCTGGAGGTCAATAATTCCGTTCAATTCGCAGGTTAACACATTTTTAACCGAGCGGATGTCCTCATGAATGGCAGCCCCTACCTTTATCACATTCCTGCTGGACAGAATCCTGCAGAGTCCGGCGTGGTTTCCCAGCTTGTTCAGTCGGAACAGGAAAGCCTCCTTTTGTGTCGAAAGCTGGAGGAGTGACACCGGATTCAGGTTGCCCTTTTTAAATGTAGGCCGGGTTTCCGTATCAAATCCGATAAACCTGTGCCTTTTCAGGATTTTGACTGCTGAATCTGCTTCTTCCCGGGTATTGATCACATGGATGGCGCCGCTGAAACTGGTTAGCGGAAGTGCGTTGATTTCATCGGGTTCAATATGGCTCGCAAAGGTCATGGATAAACTGAAATTTGAGTTTCAAATATATCCGTTTTATTCGTTTTCCATTATCCATTGCAGCAATCCTTCGTGCATCCGGACGCGTCCGGATTCCAGCAATTCATCAAGAACCGCTGTTATATGAGCCAGGTCGTGACCAATCAGGCTGTTAAGCCGGGGCATGTCAACCGGTCCCTTTTCCAGTATTGCTTTTATCTCCTGCTGAATCTGCACCTTGTCGGCCGAACCAGGCCGCGCTTCAACTGGCCCGAGGCAAACATCGCATTGCTTGCAGGGGAACGGATCCATTTCACCAAAATACATCAGGAGCATCTGCGAACGACAGCGGTAAGCCGTGGTTGCATAGTGAATCATGGTCTCCATCCGCATACGGACCATGGATTCCTGTTCTTCGTACTCCCTTTTTCCGAACAGCAGGGATTTGTCGTCGAGCCGTTCGGCGGTGTATATGATATGGGGCGTTTTTTTGGGTTTCAGGTAATAGAGAACGCCCATGTTATTCAGGGATGACAGGGCGTTCATCACCAGTTCCGGAGTCACTTTGGCCTTGGCAGCCAGGTTATGTTCATCGATTTTTACAAAATCGGAAAACATGCCCGAATAGGCGCGAAGCATGAGTTTAATTACCGCATCGTATCGGTCGTTTGCCACCTGAAATTTATACAATTCATCGCGGTCGATCCGGAAATGAACCCTGGCCGGGAGGTCGATGTCTTCTGTCAGTTCGATGTAGCCCGATCTTTCAAGGTGTTTGAGGGCATGGTACGCAATGAGAGAATGAAAACTGAATTTCTGGCAGAAATCCATCAGGTCAAAATCAAAAACCTGACCCTTGCCCGATCCCGGAATAACCTGGAAATAGTTGCCCAGGGCCTGATAGATTCTCCGGATGGTTTCCACATCCGGAAACCTTACGTTATGGCTTTTCTCCAGCGACAGCTTATCAGCAGGCTGATAGAGGAGAACCGCATAGGCTTTCTTGCCATCGCGGCCAGCCCGGCCTGCTTCCTGGAAATAAGCCTCGGGAGAATCAGGCAAATCGGCGTGGATGACGGTTCGTACATCCGGCTTGTCAATGCCCATGCCGAAAGCATTGGTTGCCACAATTACCCGGACCTTGTTCCGGGTCCATTCATCCTGTTTCTGTTTGCGCTCGCGGGTATCCAGCCCGGCGTGATAGAATAGTGCCGGGATTCCGTTTGCCCGCAGAAACTCTGCTATTTCCCTGGTTTTCTTTCGATTTCTAACATAAATGATTCCGCTGCCCGACTGCTTGGTCAAAATTTTCAGCATGTAGGCGTTCTTGTCTTCCGTTTTTCGAACAAGATAAACAAGGTTCTTTCTTTCGAATGACTGGCGGATGGCGTTTTTCTCTTTGAAAAGAAGCTTTTCCTGAATATCCTCAGCCACGGTAGGCGTTGCCGTAGCAGTCACGGCCAGAACCGGAACATCCGGCAGCAGTTTCCTGATATTTGCAATCTGCAGGTAGGACGGCCTGAAATCATAGCCCCACTGGGATATGCAATGTGCCTCATCAACGGCTATCAGGTTGATATTCATGCTCTCCATCCGTTTCAGGAACAGGTCAGTACCCAGCCGCTCCGGGGAGAGATAGAGGAATTTGAAATCGCCGTAAATGCAATTATCCAGGGCTATGTCCAGTTCAAACGAGGTAAGGCCGGAGTGGATGGCTACCGCCTTGATTTTCCGGGCTTTGAGATTCTCCACCTGATCCTGCATCAGGGAGATCAACGGGGTTATTACCAGGCAAAGACCGTCACGCGCCAGTGCGGGGACCTGAAAAGTGAGTGATTTTCCACCGCCGGTAGGCATCAGGGCGAGCGTATCATGGTTCATCATCACAGACCTGATGATCTCCTCCTGTAAGGGCCGAAACTCCGTGAAACCCCAGTAATCGCTCAGTATTTTGTGGTACGTCTCCAATTCGCTGAGAAATTTGTAATTTAGCGCAAATTTATCAGAACATAAAATCACCCATAAAATCACCCGTAAAATCTACCCCATAAAATCTACCCAAAAAAATCTAATATTATGTCATTCTTTGCAGATAAAGTTGATTTCGAGGGTCTCACTTTCGATGATGTACTGTTAATTCCTTCTTACTCAGAAGTTATACCCAGGAATGTGGATGTCACCACGCGGTTCACGCAAAAGATCCTTTTAAATACTCCCATTGTATCGGCAGCCATGGACACGGTTACGGAGGCTGCAATGGCTCTGGCCATCGCTCGCGAGGGAGGTATCGGGGTCATCCATAAGAATATGTCGATTGAAGACCAGGCCAGGCAGGTGATATCAGTTAAGAGGGCAGAAAACGGGATGATCATGGATCCGGTTACCATTCGTCCAAACCAGACGGTTGGAGATGCACACCACCTGATGAACGAATACAAGATCAGCGGGATTCCGGTTATTAACGAAAATCGCAAGCTTGTCGGAATTGTCACTAACCGGGACCTGCGTTTTGAGCGTGATGAGAGCCGCCTGATCAGTGAGGTGATGACGTGTGACAACCTGATAACGACTACTGAAACCGCAAACCTCGACAAGGCGGCGGATATTCTGCAAAAGAATAAGATTGAAAAATTGCCGGTGGTTGACAAGGACTTCAGGCTTATAGGCCTTCTTACATATAAAGATCTCACCATCACCAAAGACCGGCCAAATGCGTGCAAGGATGAGCGTGGCCGGCTGAGGGTGGCTGCAGGAGTCGGAACCACCCCTGACACGCTTGACCGGGTCTCCGCCCTGGTTGCTGCAAGTGTTGATGCAATAGTTATCGATACGGCTCACGGGCACTCCATCGGCGTTATTGAAACCCTGAAGAAATCAAAAGCCAGATTTCCGGAGATTGAATTTATTGCCGGGAATATTGGAACGGGCGAGGCTGCAAAAGCCCTTCTACGGGCAGGTGCCTCAGGGGTTAAGGTCGGGATAGGGCCAGGATCCATCTGCACCACGCGGGTGATTGCCGGTGTCGGTGTTCCGCAGCTTTCAGCGATTTATGAGGTAGCAAAAGCATTACGTAACGAAGACATTCCTGTGATTGCCGATGGCGGAATCCGGTATTCGGGTGACATCGTCAAAGCTCTTGCCGCAGGTGCCGATTCGATCATGGCTGGCTCCCTGATTGCCGGAACTGAAGAATCACCAGGCGAAACCATAATTTACCAGGGAAGAAAGTTCAAATCCTACCGGGGCATGGGATCTATAGAGGCCATGCAAAAAGGTTCAAAGGACCGGTATTTCCAGGACATGGAAGATGAGATCCAGAAACTTGTTCCCGAAGGCATCGCAGCACGCGTTCCCTACAAAGGATCGCTCAATGAGGTTATTTACCAGATGGTTGGGGGGCTCCGGGCAGGTATGGGCTATTGCGGAGCCACAAACATCAGGGAGCTGCAGCAGGCACGGTTTGTCAGGATAACCACCAGCGGCATGATTGAAAGCCATCCGCACGATGTCACCATCACCCGCGAGTCACCGAATTATTCAAGGGAGGGGTAGTTTTCAATACCAAATCGGATTCTCATTCGTTTTATCCAGGTTCAATAATTAACCATATACTTACTATGAAGCAAGGTGTTTTATTTTCGATAGCAATAACTGCCTTAGGCGTATTCACAGGGGTTCAGGCCCAAAACCAGGAAGCTGTGCTCATGACCATCGGCGACAAACCGGTTTATGCCTCCGAATTTGTAAGGATTCTGAACAAAAACAAATCCAATCTGGCAAGCCAGAAAACGGACCTTAAGGAATCCTTTGAGCTTTTCACCAACTTTAAACTGAAGGTGCGGGAAGCAGAATCACAGGGACTGGACACCTCTGCACAGTTTAAAAAAGAACTGGCAACACAAAGGTCCCAATTGGCAAAACCCTATCTGCTGGATAAGCAGATTACCGAAGATCTTGTAAGGGAAGCCTATGAAAGAGGAAAATTTGAGGTCCGGGCCAGCCACATCCTGGTTGGTATCAAAATGGATGCCCCGGCGGCCGACACGTTGCTGGCCTATAGAAAAACAATGGCAATCCGCGACCGGCTGGTTAAGGGAGAATCTTTTGAGGCAGTTGCCAGGGAAGTGAGTGATGATGTCTCTGCAGCAACCAACGGCGGAGATATTGGGTATTTCCCGGTGCTTCAGGTGGTTTATCCGTTTGAAACCGCTGTTTTTACCCAAAAGCCAGGTGAAATCTCAATGCCTGTGAGGACCCAGTTCGGCTACCACCTGATCAAAGTAACTGACAAACAGCCTTCAAAAGGCAAACTTCAGATCGCAACCATCTGGAAGTCTGTTAATTATACTACAACCGACGAAGAAAAAGCCAAGATCAAGGAGGAAATCCAAAATATCTATATCCAGCTCCGCACCGGAGCCGACTTTGGGGAGCTTGCCCGTAAATATTCTGATGATCGGACCATGGCTGTCAAGGGTGATGCAGGTTTCTGGATCGGACCCAGGGAAAGGGAGCCCGCTTTTGATGAAGCAGCATATGCTCTGAAAAATCCAGGTGATCTGACCGAACCGGTGGAAACTTCACTGGGCTGGTTCATTATCCGGTTGCTCGACAAAAAACCACCCGAGACCTTTGAAGAGGCCCGCAACGGACTCTATCAGAAAATAAACCGCAGCCCGGACCGGGCAATGAAGAGCGAGCAGGCTGTTGTGGCCAAACTAAAAAAAGAGTATACCTACAACCTGAATCAGGCTAACCTGGAGGAGTTTTACCGGCTGGTGGATCCGTCCGTTTTCGAAGGCCGTTGGGATCCAAACCCTTCACTGCAAAAAACGGGAGTACTTTTCACACTCAGCAACCTCACCGTCCGGCAGAATGACTTTGCAAAATTCCTGGCCTTGAATCAGCGTGAAAGCACCGTCAGGACTATCGCGGAATTCGTTGACGAAAAGTTTGGTGAATTCTCGAAATTAAAGATTCTTGAGTATGAGGAACTGCAGCTTGACCGAAAGTACCCTGAGTTCCGCGACCTTTATCAGGAATTTCACGACGGCAATTTGCTCTTCGAAATTACCGACCGGATGGTTTGGTCGAAGGCAACCCTGGATACCACCGGCTTGAAAGACTATTTTGCCGCACACCAGAACCAATACATGTGGCCGGAACGACTTGACGCGGTAATGATTTATGCCAAAGGCTCCAATAATCTCCAAAAAATGGTTGAAGAGTATCGTTCCGTCATGTTGAAGAAGTGTAAAGGCGGATGCGATGGAACCACCATCCAGAACATTCTCGGAGAAATTACGGGAAAATTTAACGGTAACAGCTTTGAGATCGAAGACAAGCTTTATACAAAAGGCGACAGCTGGATCATTGACCAGATCAAATGGAAACCCGGTGCTTCAGAAATAGTCAGTGAGCAGGATACCAAGGTTTTTGTCTGGATCAATAAAGTGGTAGAGCCCAGGTCCAAGAAGCTCGAAGATAACCGGGGGCAGGTCACTGCAGATTTTCAGGATTACCTGGAAAAGGAATGGGTTAAGTCACTGCGGCAGAAGTTTCCGGTTAAAGTAAATCAGGATGTTCTTTCAAAGATCAAAATCTGATCCGATGCACAACGGCTCTTTAATCATACTCCTGATCCTGTTGGTTGTTTCCTGTAATAACGGACATCGGAGGAATGATGAGAAGCCGATTGCAAGGGCGTATAATAATTACCTGTATCCCAGTGATGTTACCGGACTCCTGACAGAGGGGATGAGTCCCGAAGACAGCGCCACACTGGTTAAGTCACACATCGAACTATGGCTTAAAAGAAAAGCGGTGGTCAATAAGGCTGAATTCAACCTTACCATGGCCCAGCGCGACCTGGTGCAGAAGATCGAAGAGTATCGGACCTCCCTGCTAATTTACGAGTATGAAAAGCTGATGGTAGCCCAGAAGCTTGACACGGTGGTTTCAGAGTCTGAGATCTCGGGGTACTACAATCAATACCGGCAGAATTTCCTTTTGCAGGTGCCGATCGTCAAAGGGGTTTATTTCCGGATTCCGAGATCATCAAGCCGCCTGCGGGAGTTCAAGGATCTGGCACATTCAACCGGAGAACTGGCATACAAGCGCCTTGTTGACCTCGGGGCCCAGCAGGCGGAATACACGGAATCATTTGAGGAGAGCTGGCTGTCCTTTAATTCACTGATGCAGAAGATCCCGGGCAATGTTGACGACCCGAAGCAATTCCTCCAGCAGTACAAATATCTTGAGGCTGAGGATGACCGTTATTTCCATTTTGTCAGAATTATTGATTTCAAGCTTCCCGGTGAGGTCGGCCCTCCCGAGTATGTGAGGCACGAGATCATCGATATTCTTCTGAACAAAAGAAAGATTAAATTCCTTCAGGAACTGGAGGAATCCATTTACAATGAATCTGTTATACACAACGAAGTTGAGGTTTATGAAAACTGAGCAAGCGTTTACCAGGGCAGCCGGACGGCTGCTTTTTCCATTTGTACTGATGATGCTTGTTCTGCCGGCATCGTTGTCCTTAAATGCCCAGGTGGTTGGGCAAAAAGATCCGGTGATCATTGACCGGGTGATCGCAGTAGTCGGAAAATATCCGATCCTTCAATCTGACATTGAAAACCAGATGATTCAATTCCGGACAGAAATTATGGGACTCGCCGGCGATCCCAGGTGCTACTTCCTGGAATCCCTGCTGGTTAACAAACTCCTTTTGAGCCAGGCGGAGATCGACAGTATCATGGTTACCGACGATGAGGCTCAGCGAGAGGTCGAAAATAAACTTCAAAACTATATTTATGAGCTAGGTTCAGAAGAGAATTTGGCAAACTATTTCAAAAAAACGATCCTTGAGATCAAACAGGACCTCTTCAAACCGCAGAAAGAAAACATGATTTCGAGGCGGATGAGTGACGAGATAACCAAAGGGATTGAAGTTACGCCGTCGGAAGTGCAGAAGTTCTACAAGAATATGCCTTCCAACCAGGTTCCTTTGAGACCCGAGACTCTTGAAATCCGCGAAATCGTGTTAAAGCCTTCCGTTTCTGAATCCGAGATAACCCGCATACAAAACCGGCTCAATGAATTCCGGGAGCGTATTCTCAAGGGTGAGAGTTTCACAACGCTGGCAGTCCTTTATTCAGAGGATGAGGCTTCAGCCGGTTCCGGCGGTGTCATAGATTTTCAGCCCCGGAGCACACTGGCGCCCGAGTTTGCAGCAGTAGCCTTTAACCTGAAGGGGAATGATGTATCACGTGTCGTTAAAACCGATTTTGGCTATCACATCATTCAGCTGATTGAGCGACGCGGAGACCTCATCAATGTACGCCATATCCTGATGACACCCAAGCCCTCCATCGAAGAAAAAGCCGCAATCCGCGGCCGTCTTGACAGCATATCCACGGCCATCCGCGAAGGGAAAATTACGTTTGAGGCAGCAGCACAGCGTTATTCCGAAGAGAAAGATACGCGGAGCAATGGCGGACTTCTGTTAAACAATGGCGATCCGCAGAATCCTGCTTCACAGAACCGTAATACCACCTGGTTTGAGCCGCAGGAATTGTCCCGCGAAGTTATGGATGCCATCCGGAACCTTAAGGTTGGTGAGATCTCTCAGATTTTTGAGACCCGGGATGCCAATAACAAACCCGTATTCAAAATTATTTCGATAAAATCCAGACGTCCGGCTCATAAGGCTGACCTGAAGCTGGATTACCCTTATTTACAGTCGCTTGCGCTGAATCAACGAAGGCAGGACGTTCTGAATGACTGGATCGAAAAGAAGCAGAAGAGCATGTATATACTGATCAATCCGGATTTCAGGAATTGTGATTTTGAGCGAAAAGGATGGGTGAAGTAGGGGCGCACGGCGTGCGCCCGGTTTGCGCACGGTGTGCGCACGGTGTGCGCGCGGCGTGCGCCCGGTTAACATTAAACGATTATCATGGACGATAAACAGGCTGTCGATAGTTTAAAGGTTTCGTACGAACGATTTTTCAATGAAATCCAGAAGGTGATTATTGGCCAGGATCAGGTTCTCAGGGAGGTTCTGATCAGTATTTTCAGCAAGGGTCATTGCCTGCTGGTTGGGGTTCCCGGGTTGGCGAAAACCCTATTGGTTACCACGATTGCACAGATTTTGGGATTGGATTTTAAGAGGATCCAGTTTACACCCGACCTTATGCCGTCGGATATCATCGGGACTGAGATTCTCGATTCCAACCGGCAGTTTAAATTTGTTAAGGGCCCTTTGTTTGCCCACATGATCCTGGCTGATGAGATTAACCGCACCCCGCCCAAAACACAGTCGGCCCTGCTGGAAGCCATGCAGGAGCATTCGGTAACCTCAGGCGGCACCCGGTATGCATTGCAGGATCCTTTCTTCGTACTGGCCACCCAGAATCCGATCGAACAAGAGGGAACCTATCCCCTGCCAGAGGCTCAGCTCGACCGGTTCATGTTTAATATTCTCCTTGATTATCCCGCTTTTGAAGACGAGATCACGATTGTCCGGCGAACCACTTCGGAAAATGAGGTTAGGCTTAACCAGGTGATCAGCCGGGAAGAGATCCTGAAATACCAGGATCTGATCCGACGAGTCCCTGCCAATCATAATGTGATTGAATTTGCGGTAAAGCTAGCCTCGAAAACGCGTGCCACCAGCGAATTTGCACACCCGATGGCCAAGGAGTTCCTGGTTTGGGGTGCAGGTCCGCGTGCATCGCAATACCTGATTGTCGGTGCAAAAACACATGCGGTACTGCACGGCAAATATTCTCCTGACATTGAAGATGTAAGAGCCATTGCGCCTGCCATCCTGAGGCATCGGATTATAAGGAATTACAAAGCTGAAGCCCGCGGAATCTCGGTGGAAGATATCATCCATGAGATGCTCGCCTAAGATCATCCTGGCTGCGGCCCTGCTGCTCTGCCCGTTATGGACCGGGCTGTCGCAGGAGGCGCGGATAGTCGATTTCAGCGCCGATATCATCGAGTACGACGAATCGATGGGAAAAGGAATCCAGAGGCTGCTCGGCAATGTCTGGATGAAACATAAAAACCTGCTGCTAACCTGTGACAGTGCCTATCTTGATCAGGCCAACAGTCATTTCAAGGGATTTTCAAGGGTTCATATTATCAAAGCCGACACCCTGCATATTTATTCCGGGAAGATCGATTACAACGGCAAGACCGAGCAAGCGCGACT
>Ga0154558_1127_pt1 | contig 102884 bp, 112 predicted proteins | sample RifGroF2_FD_105701 | JGI IMG/M metagenome (GOLD analysis project Ga0154558, IMG submission 105701) | Bacteroidetes bacterium GWF2_49_14 | reverse complement strand
AGACCAGCCATGCAACCATCATCCAGCCGGGCGACCCGAGGTTACGGGCCATATCGGAACTGACAATAAAAATGCCGGAGCCGATCATGCCCCCGGCAACAAAAGAAATACCGTCAAAAAGATTGATCCGCTTACGGAACATGTTGTTTTCTTCTTGCATTCGGGTAGGGTATTAAATGCGTAGAGACGGATAATCATCCGTCTCTACAATCTTAATCTCTTTTTTTAATCTTTTATCTTTCTTTCGCCGTTTATCTATTGCCTTTTGCCTTATCTCCTCCTCAACCCCCTCAACGTAATCTCCTTCACCTCTCCATCCCGGGTAATGGTAGCCAGGTTGTCACATTCACCGCCACCAAAATCAAGCACGGCGGTACTTTGTCCTTCAAGGTTGATCTCTTTGGTTCCTTTGCGGATCCAATTGCAACCCATATGCATTACCAGTGGATCGGTAATGACCCAGGAGAAGGTCTTCCCGTCCCGGTTTATTCCGCGTGCATTTCCGGTGATCTGGAAAACATCATCCAAGCGGTCTCTTAACGTTTCGGTTCCGCGGGTCTGTACCCGGATGTGGGTGGCTGTCCGGGTCCGAATAACTCCCTCAGGAGTAGTGATTGTGCTGTTGGTCAGTGTATTATTCCATACCGGATGCCCTGAACGAATGCGGTAAGTCAGCGTATGGGTACCTTCGATCTTGTTGTCATTAACGAAGTAATTCTCAAAAGTGATCACCTTTTCCCAGGCTTCCGCCCTTTGAGGTGCGCTCTGAATGATGATAATCTTTCCTTTTTTGACTACATCTTCCCTTACCAGACATCCCTCGGTTCCAAAATCAATGGTGATGGTTTTTGGCCAGGTCACCCGGTCCATGGGCTCAATCGTTACAGTGCGGCAATCAGTCCTGCCGGTCTTTAATTCACCGAAAACACTTTCAGAAGTCAATTCGATATCGTCAATCAAATCGGTAACCAGATCACTGATCAGCACCTGGTCCTGTGCGTTCGAAATGGCCATGGCGCTCTCTTTTGCACTCTGGTTCTCTTTCTGGCAGGCAGTAAAAACGAACATGCCAGCAAGGGCAATCATAAGGAAAATAGTTTTTTTCATCGTAGGTAATTTTATACCGTTTTGACCATTAATCAAGTAAAAGGTTTATTCAGGTTTAAAAATCATCACACTCCCTATACGCCGCAATCACCCTCTCTTCACCCTCTTTTCCCGGCAATGCTTTCCCGTGTTCCATGCAAAGAGTGCCGTTATAACCTTTATTGTAAAGGTACTTAAAAATATTCTTGTAATTGATTTCCCCTGATGTAGGCTCTTTCCGGCCGGGATTATCACCCAGGTGAAACGCTCCGATCTCGCTGTAAGCAGCCTCGATGTTGGGAATCAGGTTGCCTTCTGATATTTGCTGATGATAGAGGTCGTTGACCATTTTAATGGCCGGACTATTGACAGCCCGGCAGATCAAATAGGTTTGTGGCACTCCGGTAAGGAAAAGTCCCGGATGATCGTTCAGGGTATTGAGGGGCTCAAGAACCATGGTGAGGCCGGCAGGCTCAAAGATCTCTGCACAATACCGGAGATTGTCAATCACATTGGCGGTCTGGAAATCCCGGTGCAGAACCTCGTCATAATGACCCGGGACCACCAGCGCCCATTTGGCATTGGTTCTCCTGGCGGTTTCAACCCCCTTATGCATCAGATCAATCAGCATTTTCCTCTTTTCTTCATCTTTCACCACAAATGAGGTTACGCCGAAATCTGCATATAAAACAAACGGGCCCAGTTCCATACCCAGCCTGGCCAGTTCACTGGCAATCTTCTCCTGCTCCTCAACCGGCCTGCCCATCAGCCCATTGTCAAAAACAGCCCTGAAACCCTGGTCATAGCAGAATTTAATGTGGTCAACAGGATCATTGTTGCCAATCAGGTTTCTGAACATGCCAAAACCTGGTGCATACTTGAGCCTGAATGGCCCCGTTTCACCGGGTTTCAGCCGTGGACCGGCACTCTCACCGGCCTGAAGCACTGAAGGCACAGCCACTGCCGCAGCACCCGCCATCACTGCCTTCCTCAAAAACCCCCTTCTGCTGGTATCCTTATTTTCCATCCTTTATCACATTATCACATTATCACATTCCACATTTCAACATCAGCAAATCAACACATCAACAAATCAACAAATCAACACATCAACTTACCCGGTATACGCCTCCCCCGGCACCGGTACCTCTTTCGAAACAGCGACAGGTCCCATAGCGTAAACCGTCGGTCCGATCTTCAGATCAGAGTTCATCATCTCATCCCATGTAACCTCTTTACCCGTATAAGCGGATATCCGGCCCATAATGCCAACCATGGTTGATTTTGCAGTGTTCTCGGCCTCATTGATGGGTTTGTTTGTCCGGATGGCTGTTACAAGGTCAATATGCTCCTGGTTGTAAGGTCCAACCGGCAGGCTTTTACCGCCTTGTGCATCAGTAATATAGGGGTAAGAATATAGTTCAGTTCCCGCCAGGTCCAGAATTCTGGCTCGGTTCCAATCAAGGTTGGCTGATCCATTGGCATACTGGAAGCGCTCGTAAACACCGCCACCGCAACCGTTGATCTGACGGCACATGCTGTGAAGGTGGCGTCCATCGTCGAAAACATAATCCACACTGAAACTGTCGTACTGATCCCCTGTGACCCTACGCTGGCGAGAGCCGACCCCAAGGGCCTTCACCGGCTCTTTTCCGAAGAACCACGTGCCGACATCGATGTTGTGAACGTGCTGTTCAACAATGTGGTCGCCCGAGAGCCAGGTCCAGTTAACCCAGTTGCGGATCATGGCTTCCATTTCCGACCATTCAGCTTTTGCATCGACATGCCATAGCTTTGACTGGTTCCAGTAAACATTGCCTCCGGTAAGTTCGCCAGCCAATCCGCCGGCAGCTTTTTTATAAACCTCGACATAGTCTCTCTGATGACGGCGCTGTGTTCCGGTAATCACGGATAGCTCCATCGCTTCAGCTTTTTTGGCTGATCCCATGATCGAACGGGCCCCTGCCGGATCTACTGCAACGGGTTTTTCCAAAAAGCAATGCTTTCTGGCCTGTACGGCGGCTTCAAAATGTATCGGCCTGAAATAGGGAGGCGTTGCAAGAATGACAATATCGAGGGGAAGTTGAAGGAGCTTTTCATAGGAATCAAAACCTAAGAAGCAATTCTCATCCGGAATTTCCTGACTTCTCTCTTTGATAAGTTTGTCTTTGCATTCTAGCATTCTATCGGAAAATACATCAGCAAGAGCAACTACCTTAAGGTTCGGACCTGCATCGATAAAGTTCATGGCTGCTCCCGTACCCCTACTGCCACAACCGATAAGTCCGGCCTTAAGCACCGGACCGTCAGGTGCTTTATCAAGCATTGTGCACAGGGTGTATTCCACATCTTTCGTTTTGCTTTTTGGCGCGCATGAGGTAATCAGCGCGGGTGTAGCAATAGCACCGACAGCACCCACGGTGGCTGCCTTGCCCAGGAAGTTTCTTCTGGATAAACTTTTGTTACTCATTTTTTCAGGCTTTATCGGGTTTTAAAATCTTATTTTATAATTCACTTCTTCCCTGTCTTTTCATCAAACTCGCATACCACTCTGAATCCCACATAGAAGCAATCTGAGTACCACCAGATGCTCTTCGGGGATTGTGGATCGGTTTTGAGCCATTGTTCGGTCAGGGTCTGACTTCTGGCTGCGCTCCGTACCAGGTCTGCAGCACTTTTGTAACTGCCGCCGCGCACCACATGCTCGGTTCCGGAGGCAGGCCCGTTCGGATTTTTCAGGGGACCCTGTCCATATTTTGAATAGGTATCCGGAGAATACCAGTCGGCGCAGAACTCTGCCACATTACCCAGCATATTTTTCAGGCCAAATGGATTCGGGAGAACAAAAGAGGGCTCCTGCGTCTTGGCCTTGCTGTTCTCCTGATAAACCACAAAACTGTTAATCACAGCGGTATCGCGTTTTGAGGAGAACAATTTCTTTTTCATGAATTGTTTGGGGTCACCTTCAAAGAAATAGGGAGTTTCCTTGCCGGAGCGTGCGGCATATTCCCATTCTGCTTCGGTAGGCAGTCGGTATGTTTTTCCGGTAACCTTCGACAGCCACTGGCAATAAACTTGAGCTGCATGATGGCTCATGGAAATCGCCGGGCGTTTTCCCTTGCCCCAGTTTTGATCGGGTTGCCCGTAGGGTGGGGTGGCGCCCACAATGGCATCCACCTCGGGAGCAGCCGCTTTTTGGTCGGTAGCTGTTTTTCCTCCCCTTGAAGTCTGGGCGAAGAAGGTCATGTATTCATCCCAAGTGACCTCAACCTCCCCAAGGAAGAACGGGTCGAGCTGCACCTCGGTTACCGGTCCCTCATCGGGATTCCTGTATTTTTCACCGTCAGGACTGCCCATCTTGAATGAGCCGGCTGGAATGGCCTTCATGTTAAAGGATACGCCTGATCCCGGGATCTTTTCCGTAAATCCGGTAAAGGACTCGACTTTTGCAGGTTCTGTATAAACCTCACCGGTAGAAGCAATCTGGCCGAAGCCCGTGTTCTTTGCGTGCAAATAGTTCGGGTCATAATGACCGGCATTCAAATGGCAGTTAATGCACCGGATATCCAGCCCCTTTTTTACCTGCTGGTCATAGTAAAGGTGCGCATCCATGCCCTCCTTGGTCAGTTTTGCCGGGAATAAATTCGGATGGCATTTCAGGCAAGACGACTCGTATACATGTGTAACTGCATGATCCAGCTTGGATTTTGCCTCCCAATCAAAGGAAGCAGAGTCCTTGAACCAATAACTCCAAACGTCCCTTAGCCCTGTCCGTACTTTTTCGGGCAGATATCCGTCCCCCTTCGGAGGAAGATGGCAATCCACACAATGAGCCCTGAATCCACTCTGGGTTTCGTAATGGAGTGATTTCTTAAAGGAAATATCTGCTTGCGGATGCACATGACAGGAATTACAGAATTTATCTGTGGAGGTGGCTTCAATCGCTTTGCCTCCACCCCACATCAGGATGATGCCAAGAACGAGGCCGGGAAGAAAAATGAGTGTTAAACGTTTCACGAAAAGAATGTTTAAAAAATCGGAGCAATATAATAAAATGACTTCAGACAGCCGATGCCGCGGACCAAAGTTTTGAAGGTATATCATACTTCCTATCTTAGCTTGAAAAACAAAGCAATTCAAAAGATGAATACTCGTTTTGTGATGGTTTGCGCCCTGTTGGCCACAACCCTTTCCCTTGTCGGTCAGGAACTGCCTGTTCCTGATTACACGCCTAAACCACTGGCGGTTAGCGGTGTACAGGTTCCTGTAATCAATCTTAACGGCGAGTGGAATTTTTGCCCGGATCCGGGCAAAAATTTTTGGCAGAACCAGGATTCCAGAAAGCAAAACTGGAAACCTATCCGGGTGCCGGGGGAATGGGGGATGCAGGGTTTCAAAGTAGAAACAAATGTCCGCGCCGCCTACCGTAAGGAAATACTTATTCCATCCGACTGGAATTCAATGCGGATCATCCTGAAATGCGACGGACTATACTCCGATGCACGGATTTACCTGAACGGAAAGCTGGCAGGTACCCACCAGGGCGGATTTACGCCGGCAGAGTTCGACCTTACGACTCTCGCCAGACCGGGTAAAAACAACCAGCTTGTGATCGGACTAATCAGTGAATCACTGGCCGATACGCTTGCCTCAGCCAGTCAATATGCTGCTCATCAGCTCGGCGGGATCACGCGCAAGCTAGAATTATTCGCCATTCCCGAAACGCACATCGGCAAAATGCATTTGTCAACCGACCTCGATCCCGGCAACCGGGATGCCTATCTGAATCTTGCAGCAGGATTCAGGTTAGCCGCGAAATCTGTAGGTACGGAATTGGAAATGGACGTCGTCCTGATCCCGCCAAAATCAGGATCAAAAGAAAAGGTAACACGAAGCTTCACATTTACGCCTGCAGCCGGAGTGATTGCACTGGACAAGCAATTCAGCCTTAAAATTTTCAATCCCGATAAATGGGATCCGGAGCATCCCAATCTTTACAACGCAGAAATAACCCTGAAATCCAAAGGCAGGGTTCTTGAAACGGTGAATTATCGTTTTGGTTTTAAGGAGACTGTGGTAGCCGGAAACCAGGTGTTTGTAAACGGAAAGCCCATAAAACTTCGGGGTGTGTGCCGCCATGAGGTGCACCCAACCAAGGGCCGCAGCCTGACGATGGAAGAATGGAAGGAAGATATCCGCCTGTTTAAGGAAGCTAACGTTAATTACATCCGAACCTCACACTATCCTCCAGCAGAGGAGTTCATCGCCCTCTGTGACTCAGCAGGTTTTTTCGTGGAACTGGAATCTCCGCTCTGCTGGGTTGGCCACGGAGCGAATATACATTGGGCAGCCGCAGATCCCCACGAGATGTCGCTTTATCAGCTCATCCGGCAGCTGGTTCTCGAATCCGTCGGGCAATACCGAAACCATCCTTCGGTTCTGATTTGGTCAATGGCAAACGAATCCCAGTGGGGACCGATCTGGGATACCATTCTGCAGGAGGTTAACCGTCTGGATCCGACCCGGCCTGTATCCTTTCATGATCAGGCCTACGGAGGATATAATAATTACGGCAGCCAGGCAGTACAGATCGCAAATTTTCACTACCCGGGGCCTTCCGGTCCGGAAATGGCCTGGAAATCAGAGAGACCGTTGCTTTTTGGGGAATATTGCCACTTGAATTGTTACAACCGGCAGGAGACCATCACGGACCCCGGCGTTCGTGATGACTGGGGTAGAGGATTGGAGCGCATGTGGGAGAATATGTACCACAGCCGCGGAAACCTGGGCGGAGCAATCTGGTCAGGGATTGACGATATTTTCTTTCTTCCCGACGGCCGTGCCGTAGGATATGGAGAGTGGGGCCCGATCGACGGATGGCGACGGCCGAAACCCGAGTATTGGCACCTAAAGAAAACCTACTCACCGGTCAAAATCGGAATAACCAGCCTGCCGGTTCCGCAACAAGGCCAGCCGGTCAGGCTTGGTGTCGAAAATCGAAATCTGTTCACTAACCTTGGCGAGATGGAAATCCGATGGAAACTCAGGGATGAAAATGGCACCGGTTCTGTTTGGGCCGAACCCGGACAAACGGGATTAATGGTAATTAATCCGAAATCGCAGCCGGAATCCGGTGATTTCCTGGAGATAACCATTTACTCGCCGCAAAAATATTTGGTCGACAGCTACCTGATACGATTCGGGCCAAGGCAATCTCCAGCCCGAAAGGTTTCCTCCCCAGGCGAAGAACCGGAACTCCTTATACAGGGAGACCGGGTAGTCGTCACGTCGGGAGGGTTTGAGTGGGTTTTTAGTGCTAAAAGCGGAGAGTTAATCGAAGCTGGAAAACCCGGCCAGCTTATCCTCGCGGGTAATCCTGATTTGCAGATGCTCCCGCTCACCTCAGGCCCCTGTGTTACTGATTATAAACTGGATATCCAACCGCTGAATGACTTGTGCTCAAATGGCAGGGGAAAACTTACAGGGACTGGTAAGGATAAGGGAAAGGTGGTGCTGACGACAGCATTTTCATATGACCAGGCCGATTTGGAGCTGACCTGGACTTTTGATAATACCGGCGTGGCTTGTGTTGAGTACACATTAAAATCAAAAATTGATATTAATCCCCGACAGGTGGGGCTTGTCTTCACCCTGCCCGGGGAATTCAGAAAACTGGCATGGGAAAGAGAAGCCCAGTGGACAATTTACCCGGATGACCATATCGGCCGTCAGGCCGGAACCGCAGTTCCATTCCCTGCTCAGGGCAAAGGGCAGTTTCATTTTGGAGTGCAACCCTCCTGGCCCTGGTCCTCAGATTTTAATTCTATGGGATCAAATGATTTTAAAGCCACCCGGGAAAATATCTGGTGGGCCGAACTGAAAAATAGCGAAAATCATGGTCTTCTGGTCGTTTCAGACGGAAAAGATGCAGTTCGCTGTTGGGTTGACAATCAGAGTGTATATATGCTGGTTGCCACATTCTTTACAGGAGGTGGGGATCTGTTTTTCTCGGGTCACCATGAGAAGGAACGAAAGCCACTGAAGACCGGGGATGCATTAAAAGGTGTGGTCAAGCTTAGTTTGAAATAGGATACCTTGAAAAATTTGTAATTTCAGCAACGAAATTTCAACCAGCTAACGTGAAAATTCTAACCCCATTCAAACGAATATTCCGGTTTTATTTTGACGGATTCAGTAATCTTTCGTCCTGGGGAAGGAGCATTTGGATCATTATACTGATCAAACTTTTCATCCTCTTCGCAATTATCAGGGTATTCTTTATGCCCGATATTTTAAAAAAGGATTACAAGACTGATAATGAACGGTCACGCCATGTATTGGAAAATTTAACAACTTCGGTTTCGGTAACCTCTGAACTAAACTCTAAACTATGATACAATCTATTGACTGGTCACTGGTCGATTGGTCAAGGGCCCAGTTTGCACTGACAGCTATGTACCATTGGCTGTTTGTGCCCCTCACTCTTGGAATTACCTGGATGATCGCCATGATGGAGACCATTTACGTAAGAACCGGTGATCCGGAATGGAAAAAGTTGACTCAATTCTGGATGAAACTCTTCGGAATCAATTTTGCCATCGGAGTGGCTACGGGAATCATAATGGAGTTCGAGTTCGGCACAAACTGGTCAAACTATTCATGGTTCGTCGGTGATATTTTCGGTGCACCATTGGCCATTGAGGGTATTATGGCCTTCTTTATGGAATCAACCTTTATTGCCATTATGTTCTTTGGATGGAATAAGGTTAGCAAAAAGTTCCATTTGGTCTCCACCTGGCTTGTAGCAATAGGAGCAAACCTGTCAGCACTGTGGATACTGGTTGCGAATGCCTGGATGCAGAGCCCTGTGGGCACCTCCTTCAACCCTGAGACGGCCCGAAATGAGATGACAAACTTCTGGGATGTCCTGTTTTCCCCGGTGGCCATTAATAAATTCCTCCATACCATCACCTCAGGAATGGTCCTGGCTGCGATATTCGTAATCGGGGTCAGCGCCTGGTTCCTTTTACGGAAACGGGAAACCAGGCTTGCACTCCGAAGCATAACCATAGCCGCCATATTCGGGTTGCTCTCTTCGGTCTTTGTTGCGCTGTCAGGAGACGGGTCTGCAAAACAGATCGCAAAGGTCCAGCCCCTGAAACTGGCTGCAATGGAGGGCTTGTATGATGGAACTGAAGGAGCCGGACTCGTCGCGATCGGAATTCTCAACAGTAAGGAGAAGCGTGAATCAGGTGATGTATTTGCTGTAAAGCTTGAGATGCCAAAACTCCTTTCCTGGATGGCCTATGGCGATCCGGATCAATTTGTGGCCGGGATAAACGATTTCAAGAATGGAAATCCAGGCCAGGGAATCCTTTCAACCGGTGAAAAAATCCAACGGGGAAAAGTCGCCAGAGGAACACTAACCGAGTATAAAAATGCACGCGCTGCCGGCAATATCGTCAAATCCGATAGCCTGAAGCTGGTGTTCAAGGACCAGGTGTTCCTGGATACCTATTTTAAGTATTTCGGATATGGTTTCGTAGATGATGTGAATTACTATATTCCCAATGTCCCCCTGACCTTTTACAGCTTTCATATCATGGTCATTCTGGGGTTTGGTTTTATGGTATTCTTCGCATTGATCCTGTTTTTCCAGGCCAGAGGCGAACTTCCGCAACGGAAATTTTGGCTCAGGATTGCTCCCTGGCTTATCCCCTTGGCCTATATCGCATCACAGTCGGGATGGATTGTGGCCGAAGTGGGCCGGCAACCCTGGACAATCCAGGATCTCCTGCCCACCGTGGCAGCAGTTACGAAAATTGATGCTGGCGCTGTAATGGTGACATTTGCACTGTTTGCAGTGACATTCACCGTACTCGCGATAGCTGAGGTCAGCATCATGCTTAAGGCAATCAAGAACGGACCCAAAAATCACGGAGGAACCAAATAATGTTCGAATCTCTATCGCATCTGGCCTTGCAGCAATACTGGTGGATCATTATTTCTGTCCTGGGAAGTATCCTGGTGTTTCTGATGTTTGTTCAGGGGGGGCAGACCCTGATAAGGCATTTAGGTAAGAACGACTTGGAAAGAACCATGTTGGTTAATTCCCTTGGGAGGAAATGGGAGTTCACCTTCACCACCCTGGTTACCTTCGGAGGGGCATTATTCGCTTCTTTCCCCCTGTTTTATGCATCGAGTTTCGGTGGTGCCTACTGGGTTTGGATCCTGATCCTTTTTGCTTTCGTAATCCAGGCCGTTTCCTATGAGTTCCGGTCCAAAGCGGGTAACTTCCTGGGCAAGAATACCTACGAGGCTTTCCTTTTTATCAATGGGCTGTTCGGTACGGTTCTGATCGGCACCGCCGTCGGAACTTTCTTTACCGGCTCGCAATTCACACTGAATGAGATGAACCAGGTTACCTGGGATGGCCCTGCAAGAGGACTGGAGGCAGTATTGAATATCCAGAATCTCGCACTGGGCTTATCAGTCTTTTTTCTCGCCCGGGTCCTGGCAAGCCTCTATTTCATGAATAACATTGATGAATCAACAATCCTGACCCGTTCAAAAAGACATGTGCTCATCAATGCCATTCCATTCCTGGTCTTCTTTCTGTTCTTCCTGATCCGGCTGATGTTCCTTGATGGCTTTGCTGTCAATCCTGATACTGGTGAGGTCTTTATGGAAAAAGGCAAGTACTTTCATAATTTCATGGAAATGCCAGTCGTATTGGCATTGCTGTTAATCGGTGTGGTTGGCGTGCTTTACGGCATGGGTGCCGCGGTACTTGCATCCAAAACTAATGGAATCTGGTTTGCGGGTCCCGGAACTATCCTGACTGTATTCAGCCTCTTTCTGATCGCCGGACTCAACAATACATCATTTTACCCTTCAACATCCAGCCTCCAGTCATCACTCACCATCGTGAATGCCTCTTCCAGTAAATTCACACTCACGGCAATGTCTTATGTTTCCCTGTTGGTTCCTTTTGTGATCGCCTACATCTGGTATACCTGGAGAGCGATGAACAAGAAAAAGCTTACCCGCGATGAAATAACCACTGAAGATCACGTCTACTAAATCGTCAATCGTCAATCGTAAAACCTAAATAGTATGTATCTCAAAGAAATCCTCTGGCTCCTCACATGGCCGCTCCTCATAATAGTATCCTATTACCTGATACGTTTTGCACTTAAGCGTTTTGAGGAACATCTTCCTGAAAAGGATGATGAGGCTTAGTGTATTGAGGAGTGCCTTCTGGTCTCTATCGTATCGAGAACGCCGGCATACAGGATGTAGCACGGTATCGTAAGAAATATGCCGGTATATCCGAGCACCAGGATCAGGATTAGGGCGATCGCAAGAAAAAGGAAGGTAAAACGGTTGTCGACCCATTTTAATCCTTTTATTTTCAGTGAAAACAATCTGACCGGGCTAACCATTAACCAGGAGACAAGTATTGAATAGGCCGGGATAAAAAAGCCGGATTCAAGCCAACTGACCAGAAAGGAGTCGGGCTGGAATTTCATTACCAAAGGCAGTGCAAGCACCATAATCCCGTTGGCCGGTGTTGGAAGACCGATAAACCGCGTGGTCTGCCGCTCATCAATATTGAACATGGCAAGCCGTAGCCCTGCAAAAACCGGCAGCAGAAACGGAATCAGGCTGATAAGGATTATGCCAAGTGGTTTATCTGCTGAAAACCCGGCCCCCCCTGCCAGCTCCAGTTGAATTCCAAAAAGGATCGCTGCCGGAGCCAGCCCAAAGGTTATCACGTCTGCCAGAGAATCGAGCTCTTTGCCGATGGCTGACTGGACCTTCAGCAAACGGGCTGAGAATCCATCCAGAAAATCAAATAGGAACCCGGCCATCACCAAAACTGAGGCAAAAGCGGGATAACCCTGCAAGGCAAAAACTACGGCCAGAGATCCGCTCAAAAGATTGAGCAGCGTGATGATGTTCGGGATGTGTTTCATGTGTTCCTTTTCAACTGCGCAGGCAAAATGCCGGGCAATAAATCGGAATAAAAATAGTTAGAAAAGTTAGTTTACTTAACTTCGGAACCGAATGAGGAAAATAGTAATGAGAACCACCCTTTACGCGTTAGCTTTATCCTTACTTTTTACCGTACCTGTTCTGGGGCAGGTTAAGTATTCCAATGAGTTCCTGACTATTGGAGCCGGAGCACGGATCATGGGAATGGGGGGGGCCGGAACCGCCTTTGTTGATGATTATAGTTCAGGGTACTGGAACCCCTCCGGGATGATGAATATCGACGGAAAGCTTGATGTGGGCCTGATGCACTCTGAATACTTTGCAGGACTGGCCAAGTACGATTTTGGCGGCGCCGCATACCGGCTTGATCCCAATAGCGTGGTTGGACTTTCTGTAGTACGATTTGCAGTGGATGACATCCCTAACACCCTGGAACTGATCGATGCCGACGGAAACATCCGCTATGACCGGATATCATCGTTCTCCTCAGCTGATCTAGGGATACTGGCTTCTTATGCCCGTAAAACAAAAATTACCGGGCTTACCCTCGGCGGAACCGTGAAAATTATTTACCGTCATACCGGTGATTTTGCTAAGGCCTGGGGATTCGGCCTCGATGCTGCCGCCAATTATCATATTTCCGGATGGAACTTTTCAGCCGTGATTCGCGATGTTACCGGAACTTTTAATGCCTGGAGCTTTGACCAGGACCTTCTCCGGGAGGCTTTCGAGCTAACCGGTAATGAATTACCGGAAAATAGTCTGGAGATTACCCTCCCGCGTGCTATCCTTGCGGTATCCCGCAATTTTACCCTTAGTGAAAAAATTAAGATCGTACCGGCTGTCGATCTGCATCTCACTTTTGACGGAAGGCGGCATGTACTTCTTCCGGTTGGACCCGTGGGCATTGATCCTTTCGTCGGGGCCGAATTTCGCTACAATGACTGGCTCTTTGTCCGGACCGGTGTTGGTGGCTTTCAATGGGTGCCGGGTCTTAACGGAAAGGATAACCTTAACCTGAGGCCGGCGCTTGGCCTCGGAGTACAGTACCGGAGCTTTTATATTGACTATGCCATCAATGGTTTTAGCGATATTTCACTGGCTGGCTATTCAAACCTGATCTCACTCAGGTACCTGTTAAAATAAAAAAACCCCGGAGGTCCGGGGTTTTTTATTGGAAACAAATCCAATTATTTCTTTTTCTCAGCGGCCATTCCGGTTTTGCAGGAAGCTCCTTCTTTGCAGGTTGCAGCGCATGATTTTGCTTCGCCAGTTTTTTCCTCGCAGCAAGATGCTTTTGCAGCGCCTTTTTCAGCTTCGCAGCAAGATGCTTTTGCAGCACTGGTCGCAGCTTTTGCAGCCTTAGATGCTTTAACTTTTTTGTCTTTGTCTACATTAACAACTTTAACAACATCCTGCTCATCCATGGTAAGAGCGGGAAGAGTAAAAACGGCAACAAATGCCAGCAGTGAGAAAATAGCCAGGAATTTTTTCATGAGTTTCTGATTTTTAAAATGTTTGTACGAAGATAACGGTCTTTCTCCCATACTAGTTGTTAAAGAATAGTTAAACAATCATCTATTGGCTGATTTTTAACATTTCACAGAGCTTTTCACCAGGACCATTCAGCTATTGGAGTCACTCTGCCGGTAGTTTTATCTCCCGGCCTGACCAGAATATGGGTGCCGGAAGGGAAGAACAGATCGACCCGGGAACCGAATTTTATAAACCCAAGTTCGCCACCCTGGGTAACTTTGGTTCCGCTCTTTGGATATGTTATCACCCTCCTTGCCATAATTCCTGCTATCTGTCTGACCATTAGTTGCTTGCCTTCGGGGCTTTCGATGACAACCGTACTCCTCTCATTCCGGTCAGAGGACTTTGGATGTTTGGCAAAGATATGCCTTCCGGGATTGTATTTCTGATAACGGATAAATCCACTTAGAGGTATCCAGTTAATATGGACATTTCCTCCCGACATAAAAATCGAAACCCGCTGACGGTAATCCTCAAAGAATTCACCAACAAACAGTTCATCAACTGTCAGGATGGTTCCGTCTGCCGGAGCAATTACATGGTTGCTGGCGGTTGGCACCGGACGATTCGGCTGGCGAAAAAACCAGGTTACAAATGCTACGATAAGAAGTGAAACACAGATCCCTGACCACATGCCAATGCCGTGGGGAAATGATATCCATAGAATTGCATCCAGGACAACAAGGATGGCCAGAATGCCCGTGAGCGTTTTATATCCTTCCCGATGAATCATTTAGGCCGTGAATAGGTGAATCAGACAATAGAATACCGGTGCAGCAAAAAGGAGACTGTCAAACCGGTCAAGCAAGCCGCCATGTCCGGGCATGAACCGGCCTGAATCCTTGACTCCGGCAGCCCTTTTCATGGAGGATTCCGCTAAATCTCCCAAAGTCCCTGCAAGAACTATGGCCAGCGCATATATCCAGACCAGATTAGCCGGAAGATCAGGTAACCAGGGGCGGATCAACAGGGCAACTCCAATTGAGAGGATTAGGCCGCCGGCAAATCCTTCCCAGGATTTTTTTGGAGAAATGTTCGGGAACATTTTGTGCTTTCCGAAAAGAACCCCGGTAATGTAGGCGCCCGTATCGTTCAACCAAATGACGGCAAACAAAAAGAGTACAACCTGATAATCAAATCCTTGATGGTAAGGGTTATAAGCCAATCCGGTAAAAAGGCTTACGGGAACGGCTACATATAATAAACCGGTGAGTGTCAGCGACAAGGAATAAATGACATGAATCCGGGGGATGAACATCGGTATGGAAAAAAGCGTAACTACAGCCAGTCCCGGGATGATAAGGATCCTTGAGTCCAGATCAAGGTATTCTTTGAAAAAGAGTGCGGATAAAAGCAGAATGCCGGCTGTGATCCCTGGAATGACCATGGGTTTGTGCTCCTTAGCGCTGATCAGGGCGTAAAACTCCCACATCCCTTTGATCAGGACAAAAGCAAAAACCGCAAGAAAACCCAAAGGATGAAGAGTGACAGATCCGATCATGATGGCTGCGTAGACCAGCCCGGAAGCAGAACGAATTGCAAATTCCTTCACCTGATTAGTTTTCATTTAACAGAAAAACGTACAAATCATGTGGCCCGTGAACCCCCATTACGAGTGTTTTTTCGATGTCCGCCGTTCTGCTCGGTCCGGAGATTAACGAAATCTGAGATGGGATCTCCTGATATTTTCCTTTGATGGCAGAAAGTGCATCACGGATTTCCATCACCAGCTGGCTCGTCCTTGCAATAACAATATGTACAGGGGCATATCCGAAAATCCGGCGGCCGGAGCCCTGTGCCGAGGATACCATGACACTCCCCGTTCTGGCAACCAGAAACTCGCAGCCCGTTATGGCCGCCTCAACGGCAGGTATTTGCCCGGTATCCTGGAAAAATGGCAACCCGGCTCGTTTGACGTACTCCATAATGGATGGTTCGCCGCAATAGATTCGCTCCCATTTTTCCTCATGAAACAGGATCCGGAGCGCTAGGATAAGTTCTTTTTGATTCGGGCAATAGACAAATTTGCCCTTGACCTGATTCAGGTTTCGGGCAAACATAACTTCAGGAAGATCGTCCGGCTCAGGCAGGTATTTCGAGGAATCATGCTGGTGTTTCGGAAATGAGGTCTTTATTCTCTCTTCCTGGCTGATCTTTGCAGCCCGGATCTTGTCCAGTATGATCTTTCTCGAATCCCGCTCCTCCATTATACAGCTGGCTTAGTGGTTTCGAGGCCTTCCGGCTTATGACCTTTCCGGGGTCCAAAAACCCGTTCAAGATCTTCGGCAAACAATACCTCTTTCTCTAGCAGCATTTCGGATATTTCATGGTGTCCGTCTTTGTGCTGAATTAAAATATCCTTGGCACGTTCATATGCCTCATCTATTATTTTTTTCGCCTCACTATCAATGAGCTCCGCTGTTTTTTCACTGTAGGGCTTGCTGAACGGATAATCGTTTTGTCCGGATGAATCATAGAAACTCAGTTTTCCAACCTTTTCACTCATCCCGAAAAACGAAACCATGGCATAGGCTTGTTTGGTAACCCGTTCCAGATCATTCAAGGCACCTGTAGATACACTGCCGAATGTTAATTCCTCTGCGGCCCTTCCGGCCAGCGCAGATGCCATTTCATCCAGAATCTGGTCTCCGGTTGTCAACTGTCTTTCCTCTGGCAGATACCAGGCTGCACCCAATGCTTTCCCCCTCGGAACAATAGTTACTTTCACCAGGGGATGAGCATGTTCAAGAAGCCAGCTTACCGTAGCATGGCCAGCCTCATGATAGGCAACAGCCTTCTTCTCTTCAAATGAAATGATCTTGTTCTTTTTCTCCAAACCACCGATGATCCGGTCAACCGCATCAAGGAAGTCTTGCCTTTCAACCATTTTCTTTCCCCTCCGTGCGGCAATCAGCGCCGATTCATTACAAACATTGGCAATGTCGGCACCGCTGAACCCCGGGGTCTGCTTGGCAAAGAAGTCGATGTCAAGCGTCGGGTCATATTTTACATTTCTGAGGTGAACCTTGAAAATATCCTTCCTTTCATTCAGGTCAGGCAGTTCAACGTGAATCTGACGGTCAAAGCGTCCCGCACGCATCAGGGCTTTATCCAGAATATCTGCACGGTTTGTGGCAGCAAGGATGATAACCCCGGAGTTCGAGGCAAAGCCATCCATTTCTGTAAGGAGCTGATTCAGGGTGTTTTCGCGTTCATCGTTTGATCCGTAATTTGGATTTCTACCTCTGGCCCGACCGATCGCATCAATCTCATCGATGAAAACAATACAGGGAGCCTTTTCCTTTGCCTGTTTGAACAAATCACGAACCCTTGAGGCGCCAACACCAACAAACATTTCAACAAAATCAGAACCCGACATTGAAAAGAACGGAACATTTGCCTCACCTGCAACAGCTTTAGCCAGTAAGGTCTTTCCGGTTCCTGGAGGGCCAACAAGAAGTGCACCTTTGGGTATCTTTCCTCCCAATTGAGTGTATTTTGTCGGGTTTTTCAGGAAATCCACGATCTCCATAATCTCCGTTTTCGCTTCTTCCAACCCTGCAACATCCTTAAAAGAAACGTTTATATTGTCTTCTTCCTTGTTGAAGATCTTTGCTTTGCTCTTTCCAACGTTGAAAATGCCACCCGCACCACCGCCTCCTGCTGCATTCGACATACGGCGAAAAATGAACAGATAGAAAGCAATCAGCAAACCGATCGGGATAACCCAGCCTAATACGGTCATCAGAATATCGGTCCTTTTGTCAGATGAATAATCAACCTGATTTTCTTCCGGAAGGGTAGAGTTGGCGGCTTCAAGCCTTTTGTCAAAAATCTCAACTGTGGGAATTTTGTAGTAGAACTGTGGCCCGTGGGTAGGAATAGTACCAAATCCTTTTTTGTAAAGATCTTTGAATTTCGGGTCTGAAATGCGATCCTCCTTAATATAAATCTCTAGCAATTCACCGTTCACAACGATCAGTCTGTCAATATCGCCCGGCTTAAGCATCACTTCTTCAAACTGTTTCCAGCTGACTTCCTGTGGCTTGTTGTTCTTATTAAGAAAGCTGATGGCGAGGATACCCAGAAAGATCATTGGGTAGATCCACATGACATTCATCTTCGGTTTCTTCTTAAGCGGATCTCCTGATTTGCCCTTTTGCCCGGGCAAAGGACGTGGGTTGCCTGTATTGTCGTTATCTGCCATATTTTCAGTTTACCTTAATAAAACGAGATATTAAATGTGAAAGATCTTTCTCCCAATAATTATACCATCAGTTTGGGATCAGTTTTTAAGAGGCATAATCAGTCCGGTGCCCGTCAGCCCACAATCCTTCAAGATCATAAAAATCCCGGTAATTCTTGAGAAAGACATGAACAATGATACTTCCATAATCCAACAGTATCCAGTGGGAATTCTCAAACCCCTCACGATGATAGGGCTTACGCTGATGCAAATCCCTCACCTGGTCCTCAACCGACTCTGCAATTGCTTTTACCTGCACGGAGGACGATCCATGCGCAATGACAAAGGCATTGCATATACTTGTGTTCAAATGAGTGAGATCCAGCCCGGTAATCCCTTCTCCCTTCTTAATCCTGATCGCTTCAACAATGGCATCCGTCAGCTCCTGCTGCGTAATATCTGCAATTCCCTTTTTCGTTTTCTTCATATTATCAATGTATTTCCCTAAGCCCCCATGCCCCCATGCCCCTATGCCCTTATGCCCATTTTTGGTAAATTTACTCAGTTAATCTTGCATCCATGCATACCATTACCAAGATTTTTAGGAAAAGGGTCAGCTCTACTAATATTTTTGCGGCTTCACTGATCGCGGACGGAAATAGTACCGAACCCTTCTGGATCAGGACTGATGACCAATATGCCGGAAGGGGGCAGGGGGCTCATACCTGGAAAACGGAACCCGGAAAGAACCTGACCGGATCACTTGTCATTTTTCCAGACGGTCTCCAGGGCGCGGCCCAGTTTTTCCTTTCGATGACTTTTAGTCTCGCAGCAGCTGACTTCCTATCCCTTTTCACGGATCAGGTAAAAATCAAATGGCCGAATGATTTGTATGTCAATGGTGAAAAGATTGGCGGCATTCTGATAGAGACATCAATCCTGGGTAACTATCTTCATCATGCCATCCTTGGTATAGGCATTAATATCAACCAGGAAATATTTCCGGCTACTATTCCTAATCCCTTATCCCTGAGGCAAATATCGGGACAGAACTACGATCTTGAAGAGATGGAAGACCTGTTTCTCGAATCATTTAGAAACCGGTACCGGTACCTTGAGGCAGGAAACCGGGATACAATCCGGAAAGAGTACCTTGAAAAGATGCTAAGATTCGATCAACCCGGGAGATACAAGGCCAGTGAACGAGAGTTTACTGCGCGGATTGTTGATGTGAATGAGTTTGGCTACCTCATCCTGCAGGAGGATTCAGGGGTAATGCAGGAATTTGCATTTCAGGAAGTGGAATACCTATTCTGAGCCAAATGTTTCAGGTTCCTTTCTCCATTTGGTCAGCATCGGAAGCTGGTCCTTGCTGATATCACCCGTTTGAATGGCCAGTTCCAGCAGGCTTGTATAATTACTCAGGGTGTCTATCCTGCAGCCTGCCTCCGTAAAATTAGTTTCTGCCTTCTCAAAACCATAAGTAAAAATGGCAAGCATTCCGAGAACGTGCAGTCCGCTTTCCCTTAAAGCTTTGAGAGCACCCAGGCTGCTTCCCCCGGTTGAGATCAGGTCCTCTACAATGACGGTCTTCATGCCAGCGGTATAAAAACCTTCAATCTGGTTGCCCAACCCGTGGGCTTTAGCTTCTGGACGAACATAAACAAACGGAAGTCCAAGCGCCTCAGCAACCAGCACACCATGGGCAATTGCACCCGTGGCAACCCCTGCGATAAGCTCCGTATCAGGATAATCCTCACGGATACGAAAAACAAATTCATCCCGGATGGTTTTTCGAACTTCGGGGAAAGATAGTATCCTCCGGTTGTCACAATAAATTGGTGATTTCCAGCCTGAAGCCCAGGTAAAGGGACTTGCCGGTGAGAGCTTTATTGCTTTAATTTGCAACAACAGCGATGCTACCATTTTAGCTGTATCCATCATGCCACTAAATTATAAAGTTTTCTTCAACGACTGCATGCTTTCCTTCTCAACACCGCAGGACGCCCCGCCGGGAATCTGCCATGAACTTGTGAGTAAACCCGATCGCGCAGTTGTTGGAGAACTCATTTCAGCGTTTGAGGCATCGGGTGTCAGGAACTATTGCCTTTGCCACCCTGAGCCAGATTCACTATTTCGTATCTTCTCGAGTTTCTTCCTGAAGTTTGAATCTGCCGGTGGTATTGTTAAGGATAAGTCCGGCAGATACCTGTTCATCAAGAGATTCGGGAAATGGGATATTCCAAAGGGAAAACTGGAACCCGGCGAATCGCCGGAAATGGCTGCTATCCGGGAGGTTACAGAAGAATGCGGAATTGAGCCGCCGTGCATACTAACATCATTGCCATCAACCTATCATACATATATCCTTGACGGACAGAGGGTCCTGAAACAGACCTGGTGGTTTGCAATGGAATATGGCGGTTCTCCCGAAACAACTCCGCAAAAGGAAGAGGGTATCACCGAGGCTGTCTGGCTGAAGCCTTCACAGTTTGATATCATTCTGGAGAACACCTACCGGTCTCTTGAAGTTCTGATCGGGGATATCAACTGGGAATAAACGGATTTATTTACCGATGATCATGCCGTCAGGCAGGAATTGAGTGGCATCTCCGCCATATTTGAGAATCTCCCTGATAATGGTTGAGTTTAGAGGGGTGAACTCAGGTATGGTAAGGAGAAAAACGGTCTCAACACCGGGATTCATTTTACGGTTTATTTGGGCAATTGCCCTTTCGTATTCAAAGTCGGCCGAGGTCCTTAAACCCCTCAGAATATATCCGGCCTCAACCTTTGAACAATAATCAATTGTAAGGCATTCATAAAAATCTACCCTGATTTTTGGCTCCCCTGAATATAAGCGGGTTATCATGTCGAGCCTTTGTTCAAGTGTAAAGAAGCTGCTCTTCTGAGAGTTGTGACCAATGGCAATGATAATTTCATCGAAAAGAGCCAGCGACCGGTCAATTACATTCTGGTGACCCTTGGTAAAAGGATCGAAAGATCCCGGAAAGACAGCTCGTTTTTGCATGATGGTCCGTTCTAGGCAAATGTTTTTACATCCTCAGCCGTTATCTCCTGCCCACCCAAAATGATCAGCCGTTCGATCACATTCCTGAATTCCCGGATATTCCCTGTCCACGGCAACTTTTGAAGTTCAAGTGTTGCTTCTTCAGAAATCTTCTTAATTGCCATACCCATTTCATTGCAGATCAACTCTATGAAATGAGCCGCCAGCATTGGGATATCTTCGCTCCTTTCGTTAAGTGCGGGTACATGAATGATGATCACACCCAGCCGGTGATACAGGTCTTCACGAAAACGGCCTTCACTTATCTCCTGTTTCAGGTTCTTGTTCGTTGCGGCTATAACCCTTACATCCACCGGAATGTCCTTGTCTCCACCAACCCTGTTGATTCTGTTTTCCTGAAGAGCCCGCAATACTTTCGCCTGTGCCGAAAGGCTCATGTCTCCTATTTCATCCAGAAAAAGTGTTCCCTTGTCGGCCAGCTCGAATTTTCCTTTACGCTGTTTGATGGCTGATGTGAATGAACCTTTTTCGTGGCCAAATAGTTCACTCTCAATAAGTTCTGATGGTATTGCGGCACAGTTGACCTCAACAAAAAGTCCTCCGCGACGATTGCTCTGTTCATGAAGTTGCCTGGCAACCAATTCCTTTCCGGTTCCATTCTCACCCGTTATCATAACCCGGGCATCAGTCGGCGCTACCCGGTCAATCATGCTTTTAACCTTGGCCATGGCCGGAGATTCTCCCACCATTTCATATTTTTTGCTGACCTTCTTTTTCAGGATCCGGGTTTCCGTAACCAGCTGCGTCTTGTCCATCGCATTGCGGATGGTGATCATCAGCCGGTTAAGATCCAGCGGTTTTTCAATGAAATCGTAGGCTCCTTTTTTAATGGCTTCCACTGCCGAATCAACAGTTCCATGGCCGGAGATCATGATAACCTGCGGTTCTGCCGTAAACTCAAAGATCTTTTGCAAAACTTCAAGACCGTCAATTTTCGGCATCTTGATGTCGCACAATACAATATCAAAATGGTTCTCCCGGATCATTTCCAATCCGACAATTCCATCCTCAGCCAGCTCCACCTGGTGATTCTCGTACTCAAGAACCTCCTTCAGTGTATTCCTGATACTCCGCTCATCATCAATAACTAATATTGAAGCCATGTCAATTTTTATACCGTATCCACTTCCAAAGTTCAGCATAATTTACCTTTTTACCGTACATCAGGATTCCGGTCCGGTAAATTTTCGCCGCCATCCATATTGTCCCAAGAAATGTCAGAATCAAAATAAGTCCGGATGTAACAATTTGCCAGGTGGGAACATCGTAGGGAATCCTGGCCATCATAACAATCGGGGAGGTGAGGGGTATAAGGGAGAAGATGACCGAAATTGTGCTGTTTGGAGTTTGCATTGCATTGATCATCACAAAGAGTCCCAGTACGATGGGAATTGTAATCGGCAGCATAAACTGCTGTGTGTCCGTCTCATTATCTACTGCAGAACCCACCGCGGCGAAAAGCGATGCATACAACAGGTACCCGCCGATGAAAAAGAAAAGAAAACACCCGATAATCAGGGGGAAATTCACAGACCCGAATTTGTTTGCAATATCATCGAACAATTTCTGATATTCACCGGTCTTTGCAGCGGCAACAGGACCGGCGTTATTTGCATCCATCAGGCTCTGAGTTACACTGGTCATCGCCTGGCCGTTATCCTTAAGCAAAATTCCCTTGGCACCGAAAAAAATGCCGAAAGTCAGGAGTATCCATATCACAAATTGGGTCAGGCCAACGAGGGCAATCCCGACAACCTTGCCCATCATGAGCTGGAATGGTCTGACCGAGGAAACAATAACTTCAACAATCCGGTTGGTTTTCTCTTCCATTACACCACGCATCACCTGAGAACCAAACATAAATATGAACATGTACATCAGGAATCCGGAAACATACCCGATTCCGGCAACCAACCCTGCTGATCCTTCCTTTTCTTCACCTGTGCTGGTCCATTGAATGGTGTCAACACTGATGCTCGTCTTGATCCGTTCCAGGATATCCAGCGGAACATTTTCATTTTTAAGCTTCAGTTGTGTGAAGAAATTTTTTAAGGCGGAAGATATATGTTCACTTACCTGCATGGTAGTCTGCTGGTTTGAATAGAGCTGAACCTTATTAGAAACCAGAATGTTTTCAGGAATGAACAGAATTGCGTAGTAGCCACTCTCCTCAAAATTCTGTTTCAGCTTTTCAACATCAGGATTATCAATGTACTCGAACTTAAGGTAGGTACCCTGGGGTATTGCTCCTTCCGTTATGTGTGTATTGTCAACAACGGCAATGATTTTTTCCTGGTTATCCTCCTTGGTTGCAAGGTACCCGGGAACGAATATCATTGCTGCCAATAGCACGGGGGTAAGAATAGTCATAATGATAAATGACTTTTTCTTTACACGGGTTAGGTATTCCCGCTGTATGATAAGACTGACTTTGTTCATTTTGGAAGGCTTAGAGGTTTATTTGGGGTGGTTGGTCTCTTCAACGGCACGGATGAAAATATCATTCATGCCGGGTAACATTTCATCGAAAGATACAATGTCAACATTCTGATTAATCACGGAAATCATGTCCCTCACAGGGTATCGATGGTTAGGCTTAATGATGACATGCCTGAGATCACCCCTCGTCAGCTCCTCTTCAAGAGTAACGCCTGAGTTTAAAGCTTGCCTGAGTTTTTCCGGATCGCCCTTATAACGCAGTTCATAAGTATCGGGCTTATATCGGCTTCTAACTTCATCAATATTGCCGCTGAGAATGTTTTTCCCATGGTTGATCAGGGCAATATGATCACAGAGCTCTTCAACTGAAGCCATAATATGCGTGGAAAAAATTATGGTGGCCCCAATGTCACGCAACCGCAGAATCTCATTTTTAACCAGATTGGTGTTTATCGGGTCAAACCCTGTAAAAGGCTCATCAAAAATCAAGAGTTTCGGCTCATGAAGGACAGTTATAATAAACTGAACCTTCTGTGCCATCCCCTTGGAGAGTTCTTCAACTTTTTTGTCCCACCACGATTGGATCTCGAATTTTTCGAACCAGTATTTCAAACGCTTCAGCCCCTCTACCCTTGACATTCCTTTTAGCTGGACCAGATAAAGAGCCTGTTCACCAACCTTCATTTTTTTATAAAGCCCGCGCTCTTCCGGAAGATAACCGATATGATATACATCCTCAGAGGTTATTTTTTTACCTCTGAACCTGATTTCGCCCTCATCGGGAGCCGTAATCTGGTTTATGATCCGGATGAGGGTTGTTTTACCGGCACCGTTCGGTCCAAGCAGCCCGAAAATACTTCCTTCTGGGACAGAAATGCTTACACGGTCAAGAGCCAGGTGATTGGCAAATTGTTTGACAACGGAATTCGCCGATAGAAACTCATTCATCATGATTGAATTTTAGTCAGTATGACAGGGTTTTAGGTTATTTGTTACAATTGAACCAGGATATTTGCCGATCTAATCAAACATCTCTTTCATCCTCCGGAATACACTCTTCTCGGCTGCTGTCGGAGCTGGTGCGAAGTTATCTGATCGCCCCAGATCTTCAAGAATCTTTTTTTCATCCCGGGAAAGGCTTCTGGGTATCCAAACGTTAATCCGCACGAGCAGATCCCCTTTTCCATATCCGTTAAGGTCGGGAACGCCTTTGCCGCGCAGCCGCAAAATCTTCCCAGACTGCGTGCCTGCTTCAACCTTAACTTTTACCTTTCCGTCAATTGTTGGAATTTCGACAGCATCCCCCAGGGTCGCCTGCGGAATTGAAATGAAAAGATTATAAACCAGATCATTGCCGTCCCGGATCAGATCCGGGTGCTCGGCCTCCTCAATCAAAATCAGAAGATCGCCGTTCATACCTCCCCGACGGGCTGCATTCCCCTTTCCTGACATCGAAAGCTGCATGCCTTGCTGAACGCCGGCAGGTATATTAATCTTCATAACTTCTTCACCCTGTTGAATGCCTTCCCCATAGCAACTGGTACACTTTTGCGTGATGATTTTTCCGTCACCACCGCAAGCCGGACAGACGGAGGTTGTCTGCATCTGGCCAAGAAAAGTATGTGTTACCCGGGATACCTGGCCCCGCCCGTTACAGGTTGAGCAAGTGGAATAGGACGAGCCGTTGGCGGCACCGGTTGAGTGGCAAGCGTCACATGGGATATATTTATTTACCTTGATTTTCTTTTCTGTTCCCTTGACAATTTCCTCAAGTGTCAGTTTCACTTTAACCCTCAGGTTGGTACCCCGGTTTGCCTGCTGCTGGCGGCCACGGGAAGACCCGAATCCTCCAAAACCTAAATCTCCGAAAATGTCACCAAAATGAGAGAAAATATCCTCAATGTTCATTCCTCCGGCACCGAAACCTCCGCCGCCATTATTGCCAAGGCCGGCGTGACCGTACTGATCGTATCGGGCTTTTTTATCTCCGTCAGACAGTACCTCGTAGGCTTCAGCCGCCTCCTTGAATTTCTCTTCAGCATCCTTGTTGCCCGGATTCTTATCCGGATGCCATTTCAAAGCCTGCTGGCGATATGCTTTCTTTATCTCTTCGGCGGATGCACTGCGGGCTACGCCCAGAACTTCGTAGTAATCTCTTTTTGCCATCTAAACTTAACCTGATTAATCTCCAACAACAACCTTGGCGTAGCGTATCACCTTCTCGTGAAGGTAATAGCCTTTTTCAATCACATCAACGACTTTCCCTTTTTGTTCAGGGTCGGTAACCGGTATTTTTGTAATTGCTTCATGAATGTCACTGTCAAAAGCCTGTTTAATACAGTCAATCGGAGTAACTCCATTTTGTTTCAGAAAATCGGTGAAATTATTGTATATCAACTCAATACCTTCCTTTATAGGTCCGATTTCAGAAGTTTCGCGAATGGATGACATAGCCCTCTCCAGATTGTCGAGGACAGGCAATACCCCTGTCAGTACCGATTCTCCCCCGGATTTGACAAGTTCCATTTTTTCCTTCAGCGTTCTTTTTCGGTAATTGTCGAATTCTGCTGAAAGGCGAAGATATTTGTCATTCAACTCTATTAACTTATCACCCAGCTCCTCCAACTCTTTTTTATGGCCTCTCCCGGAACCTTTTTTCTTGCTGTTTGTCTCTTCACCTGACTGGTTTTCCATCGGCCGGGCTGTTCCCTGGTTTTCTTCCATCGGTTTGTTGTCTTCTAGGTCCATAAACATTTCGGGAATTAATGATTTAATGCACGATTGGGCAACCTCAAATAATTTGCCAATGAATTTCTGCGGACATTTTGGCAGAGGTCAGGGTACCGGATCAGGAAAGACGACGGATTGATGCCCCGATTCTATTCAGCCTTTCATCGATATTTTGATATCCGCGGTCAATCTGCTCAATGTTTTGAATGATGCTTGTGCCTTCTGCGCTAAGAGCCGCAATCAGTAGGGCAACCCCTGCCCGGATGTCCGGAGAAATGAGAGTGGCAGGGCGGAGGGTATGCATCCGGTCGAGTCCGATAACGGTGGCACGGTGCGGATCGCAGAGAATTATCTGGGCTCCCATGTCAATCAGCTTATCAACGAAGAAAAGCCTGCTTTCAAACATTTTCTGATGAATGAGAACCGAACCTTTTGCCTGTGTGGCAACAACCAAAAAAACCGATAGCAGGTCCGGAGTGAGCCCTGGCCAGGGAGCATCAGCAATCGTCATGATGGATCCATCCATGAAGCTCTCAATTTCATAGTGATCCTGTGCGGGAATGTGAAGGTCATCCCCGGAGATATTGATTTTAATACCCAATCTCTCAAATGAATAGGGGATAATTCCGAGGTTCTGAATACTCACGTTCTTGATAGTGATATCAGACTTGGTTAAAGCGGCCAACCCGATAAAACTTCCGACTTCGATCATGTCCGGTAGAATGTTATGGTCAGTTCCGCTCAAACTCCCCACACCTTCTATGGTCAGGAGGTTGGATCCGATACCCTGGATTTTTGCTCCCATTCTTACCAACATCAGGCAGAGCTGCTGGATATAGGGTTCGCAAGCAGCATTAAACAGGGTTGTTGTCCCCGGAGTCAACACGGCAGCCATGATCACATTCGCCGTTCCCGTTACGGAGGCTTCATCCAACAGAATATAAGACCCCTTTAAGGTTTTGCCCGTGATAATATAACTTTCCTTGCCGGCATGGTATTCTACCGTTGCCCCGAGGCGGGTGAGACCGTTAAAATGTGTGTCCAGCCTTCGGCGGCCGATCTTATCTCCTCCTGGCTGAGGCATGTAGGCCTTACCATACCTGGCAACCAAGGGTCCGATAAGCATAACTGAACCCCTCAGACGCGTTGCCTGCTTGCGAAAATCTTCACTGTCAAGGTAGCCCGGATCTACACTGGATGCCTTAAAACTCCAGGTTCCGTTATCGATCTGGCACGTCTCAACACCGATCTGAGCTAGAAGGGTGATCAGGTTTCTGACATCCAGGATTTCCGGGATATTGTGAATGGTAACCTTTTCTTTAGTCAGAAGCGTGGCGCTGATGACCTGCAAAGCCTCATTCTTTGCTCCCTGCGGAGTAAGCTCACCTTTGAGGGGCCGCCCGCCGGTGATTTCAAAAATGGACATATCAGACCCCCTTAATATTTCTTCTTGAAATTGTGCGCCGGCCTGCTTGCCGGCCTTTTTCTCATGGGTACGGTTTTTGGCGGCAATTCCTTGACATCGGCAAGTATTGTGCCTGCAGGAAGGGTAAGCCTGCCCCCGGATACTTCACGCAAAGCATCCAGAATGATTTCATCCGTCACATTGTCCTTGTTCCAGGTCAGATAGGAGAGCTTCATGTGGTTGGCAATCTGCCGGGTAAAATCCGTACGCCGGTCCTCTTCAGGTATTTCAAGAGCCTTTTCAATAAGTAGCTCAACAATTTTGCCATAATGACGGATCTTGATCCGGGTAAACGGATACGGTACCCTGTCAGGTTTGGCCAGGAAATAATCTATGGTAGGAACATCAAAGGGGGAATCAATATCAAGCTTGAAATCAGCAATCAGATGAAGGTGGTCCCAGAGTTTATGTTTGTAATCCCGGTTGTCACGCAGCGTGGGGTTGATGTTACCCATCACGTGGATAATTGTATTCACGGCTAAGTTTCTCTCCTCACGGCTGGGCAGGGTCACTGCATGGTCCACCATATTCTGGATAATTCTGCCATATTCAGGCATTCTTAGCCGTTTGAGCTTATTATTGTATTCCATGGATGTGTTTACTTCTTTAGTGGCAAAGGTAGCTATTTTTTCTGCGCCATCAGCTCCTGTTTATCTTCAGCCTGGCGAACTTGAGAAGTAATTGTTTATGACCGTGGTCCTTAAAAAAAACCGTGGCTTTTCGATTGTTCCCGTCTCCTTCAATCTGTAAAACCTTTCCGTTACCAAATCTTGAATGCATTACAGTCATACCGGTCTGGATGCTGTTGGGGTCATCCGGTTCAAAATTTTCATCAACCCTTGTCTGAGGTATCGCTGTATTTTTCACCGGAATGGTCCGCCGCATGGGAGGTCTGATCAGGGCAGGTTTCTGCATATCCTCCTCTTCGTCAGCCATCAGCACAGGGGTCTGTCGCTGATTACCGCTCAGCCTTAAAAAACGGGGATCAATCTCCCTGATGAAGCGGCTCGGGCGGCAATCGACCTGGCTGCCCCACCGGAATCGGGTTTTAGCATGAGTGATCAAAACCCTCTTCATAGCCCGTGTTATCGCAACATAAAATAGCCTTCGTTCTTCCTCAATTTCCTTGGCTGTTCCCGTAGAAAACTGTGACGGGAAGAGGTCTTCTTCCATCCCGGCAATTACTACATAGCTGAATTCCAGCCCTTTGGCTGAATGAACGGTCATCAGGCTGACCTTATTCCTGTCCTCTGGTTTTTCATTATCCTGATCAGTCATCAGCGACACATTCTGGAGAAAAGTGTTCATCCCCATGAGGTCTGAATCTTCTGGCTCCTCACTGGCCGAAACCACAAACTCACGGATTCCGTTGACTAATTCCTGAATGTTCTCAAACTTACTGATCCCCTCCGGTGTCCGGTCATACTGGAATTCGGTAATCAACCCAGAACCCTGCAAGACTTTCATAGCCAGTTCGTAAGCATTCGCCGTGGTGGCAAGCTCTGAGAAACCCTCTATCAGCCGCCTGAACTGAATAAGCTTTTCCACGGTTCCGCGATTGAATTGTGGAACAAAGGAAGCCGGATCTCCAATGACTGAAAATAGTGAGACCTGCGCCTGATTGGCAGCTTCAGCTATTCGGTCAGTGGTTGTTTTTCCAATCCCTCGCGCCGGAAAATTGATAATTCTTCTTAAAGATTCATCATCCCGGTGGTTCAGAATCAGCCTGAAATAGGCCAGCACATCCTTGATCTCTTTCCGTTGATAAAAGGAAATGCTTCCATAAATCTTGTAGGGAATATTTTGTTTACGGCATGCCTCTTCAATAACCCTCGATTGGGCATGTGTCCGGTACAGAACAGCAAAATCCTTGAAATCAGCCTGTTGTCTCAGGTGAATGTCCAATATCCGGTTCGATATTACAAATCCCTCTTCCTGGTCCGTCAGGGTCTGAACAATATCGATAAGTTCACCCGGTTCATTTTCCGAAAAGATATTCTTGGGAATCCTCCCCTGGTTCTTAACGATCAGGCTGTTTGCCGCTTCCACAATGGTTTGGGTTGACCGGTAGTTTTGTTCAAGCTTGAATAACTTGTATTCGGGATAGTCATTCCGGAAATTCAGGATGTTCTCGATGCGGGCGCCACGGAAGGAATAAATGCTCTGCGAGTCATCCCCGACAACACAAATATTGTGACGTACCCCGACAATCTGATTAACAATGGAATACTGAACGTAGTTTGTGTCCTGATATTCATCCACCAATACATAGATGAACTGGTTCTGATATTTATGTAAAATCTCGGGATGATTGTGGAAAAGCTGGTGCGTGTTGACCAGCAGGTCATCAAAATCCATCGCACCGGCGTTTCTGCATCGCCGGCCATAGGCAAGATACACTGCTGCCATCTCTGGCCTTCGGGCGGATACATCGGCTGAAATCCATTCGTTTCTCGATTGATAGGCTTCGGCTGTTATAAGCTGATTCTTGGCATTTGAAATCCTCCGCTGTATCTCGGCAGGCTGATACACCTGGTCATCAAGCTTCATGTCGTGCAGGATGCTTCTGATCAGGCTCCGCGAATCGTCGGAATCATAAATAGTGAAGTCTTTTGTATATCCGATTGACTCGCACTCCTTCCTGAGAATCCGTGCAAAAAGAGAATGAAAGGTTCCCATCCAGAGGTTTCTCGAAACACTGGGGTTGGTCAGTTTTTCAATCCGGTCCTTCATCTCACGTGCTGCCTTGTTGGTAAAAGTCAAGGCTAAAATATTCCAGGCTGGTACTCCTTTTTCCAGTAGCCAGGCAATTTTGTAGGTCAGAACCCTTGTTTTCCCCGAGCCGGCACCGGCTATTACAAGCACCGGACCATCGGTTGTTGTAACCGCTTCGCTTTGCACCGGGTTTAATTGATCAAGGATTTTATTCACTTTCTTATTGTTAATTGTATGGAAAACTCTTTTTCGACGTTATACTACCAGGATTTCGTATACCGGCCAAAAGTAACAATAGTAATTTTCCAGCGTCCTGGGTGCCGGACGAAATCTGGGCCAGATTTGCTAATATTGTACCTTGAAATCCGAAAGCACTGATTTTGATGACGAAACGATTGAAAAATGTAACAGGCCTTGCGGCAACACTGCTTGCCCTGATTCTCTCCACAGGTATGGCTACCGCCCAGGAAGCTGATTACACCGTCAGGATTAAGCAACCCATTGGGGACACCATCAAAACCTGCCCTGGAAAAACCATCATCTTTATGGCTGAAGGGCTCAACGCCGATGGAACTGCTTTCGATCCCAATCAAGTTACCTTTACCTGGGATTTCGGCTATAACGGGCAGATCCGGACAGGACCCACCGTTAGCTGGAACTTTCCTGAGGGAGGGCATTATCTTATTCGTCTCTATGTAACAGGACTCTCCGGCCCTGCCGCAAAGAACATTCCCGAAATCCATGTGTTCACCGGGATGAAGCCCTGGTTCACCGGTACGCGTTCCGATCAGCCCTCTGTTTGCGGGGGTTCCGAGATAACTCTCACGGGTTTTGTCAATCCGGTGAATTGGACCGGTGATGCATTTCCCTTTACCAATACCTTCGCCAAGGCAGATTTCGTCTGGGATGGCTCCGGAATAGAGTCCGACCGGAATGGCATTGCCAGGATCAAGCCGCCGCTGGATAAGGGGCACCTGAAATATGTTTTCCGTGTGGCTGATGATTTTGGTTGTTATCAGGATACTACTCTTACACTCTATGGGGTTTATGCCACCTTTAACATGGAGCCCCTCACCGGAGAGGCTCCTCTCGAAGTAAGCTTTACCATTGATTCTTCTTCAAATGGAGGTTCGGAAAACAGCATTGCCTATGAATGGGAGTTTTATGAAAATACAGATACTTCTACGCTCCTGCATTCTACCGAGAATGTGTTCAAATTTGAAATCCCGGGCCAGTACACAAGCCTTGTTATCGCAAAATATCAGCAATGCACATATTCTTACACTCACGAAGAATATATACGCGTAGATTCCTCTCTTCTGGAAATTCCAAATGTATTTACTCCCAATGAAGATGGGGCCAATGATTATTTCCAGGTAAAGGGGCGCTCATTAAAAACATTTCACGGAGTGATTTATAACCGTTGGGGAAGGCCGGTTTTTGAATGGGCCGATCCGAAAACCCTTGAAAGCGGCTGGAACGGAAAATATAATAATACCGGTGCTGATTGCCCATCGGGTACATACTATTATGTCATAAAAGCTACGGGCTACGACAAGGACAAAACCGAGGCAAAGCCAGAGGATGGCGATTATCCTGATATCAGCTATCAGGGCGGGGTATACAAGGGATTTCTTACCCTCATCCGATAAAAAAAACCTGTCAGCTTTTAAAAAGCTGACAGGTTTAATCCCGATTTTCCGTCTACCTATTCATCCTCATCCGCGGTATATGCAGCCTGGAGTTTATCCTGAACATCCGGCGGGCAAAGCGCGTATTCACTGAACTTCATGCTGTATGTCGCACGGCCGTTAGTCAGAGAGCTTAAGGACGTGGAATATTTGTTCATTTCAGCCAGCGGAACCTTAACCCTGAGTTTCTCATACCGACCTAATGAATCCATGCCCTGAATCATGGCGCGGCGGCCCTGCAGGTCGCTCATCACATCACCCATCCTGTCTCCCGGTACAAGTACCTCAACCTCGTAAATCGGTTCCAGGATCTTCGGACCAGCTTTCCTGAAGGCCTCAGCAAATGCCTTTGCACCTGCAAGACGGAAGGAAATCTCATTGGAATCAACCGGGTGCATCTTACCGTCATACACATAGACCCGGATATCACGGGCATAAGAACCGGTAAGCGGACCGTTTTCCAATTTCTCCATGAGGCCTTTCTGAATGGCCGGCATGAACCTGGCATCAATCGAACCGCCAACAATGCAGTTATAATAAACCAGCTTCCCTCCCCAATCCAAAAGGATTTCTTCTTTATTCCTGAGAGAGAGAACCAGGTCCTTTCCGTCAACCTTGAAAGTGTTTCTTTCAGGTGATCCCTCTTCATGAGGCTCGATAATCATATGTACCTCACCGAACTGCCCTGAACCGCCCGATTGTTTCTTGTGGCGGTACATTGCAGAAGCAACCTTCGTGATAGTCTCGCGGTAAGGTATTCTTGGGGGCAGATATTCGGTTTGAATTTTATGAATATTATCAAGCAGCCATTTTACGATATTGAGGTGGTATTCACCTTGTCCGTGAAGAATAATCTGCTTTAATTCCTTTGAATATTCAACCCGGAGTGAGGGATCCTCCTCATGTAGTCGGTGCAGAGCTTCACCCAGTTTTTCGTCGTCTGATTCCTCTTTGGCTTTAATGGCTGCACGATATTTCGGCTCAGGCATTTCAATGGGCTTAACCGGAGCATCGAAGTTCTTGTCTGCCAGCGTTGTGAAGGTTCTGGTATCCTTGAGTTTAACGGTTCCGCCAATATCCCCGGCTACCATGGTGTCTACTTTCTGGCGGTTCTTTCCTGCAATCACGAATAACTGAGAGATCCTTTCTTTCGCTCCCGTGTTAAGGTTAAGCACATCAAGACCCTCCGTGAGTTTTCCCGAGATTACCCTGAAATAATTGATATCGCCAAGGTGCTGTTCATTAAAAGTCTTGAACACGAAAGCAACATTCGGACCTGCCGGATTGAGTTTGATCTCAGCTCCCTTTGTGGTTTTGTAAACGGAGAAATCGGGCCCCGGAGCATAATTGACCAGAAAATCACACAGGCGCTGGGTGCCCTGAAGGTTCTTTGCTGAAATGCATAATACCGGGAAAATCCCTCGTTCACGAATGCCCTTCTTCAGGCCTTCCTTCATTTCTTCCTCGGTTAGGGTGTCATTGGCAAAGAACAATTCCATAAGGTTCTCGTCTGCTTCCGCGGCAATTTCAACCAAGCGGGCATAAAGAGATTCAACCTTTGCTATTTCCGATGCCGGCAATTCGGATTCTACTGCGTTCCCGCCGCCAACAGGATATTTGATTGCCTTTTTGCGTATTACATCAATGACGGTGTCAAAACCGCTGCCTTCATTAACAGGATACTGGATAACTACAACCTTTTGACCGAATGCCTCTTTGGCACTATCAACCGCTTTGTCAAAATGCGATTTTTCATGATCAAGCTGGTTAACAACAAATATGACCGGTTTCTGATGTTTGTCGGTATATCTCATCAGGGATTCTGTTCCCGTTTCAACACCATTTTGAGCATTAATCAGAACCACTGCGAAGTCAACGGCACTAAGTGCTGCAACCGTGGCACCAACAAAATCGTCGGCTCCTGGGGTGTCGATAAAATTGATTTTATGATCCTTGTATTCGGTGTACAGAACTGAGGAGTAAACAGAATTCCCCCTTTCATGTTCAATTTCATTGCAATCCGATACTGTATTCTTGCTCGTCACTTCACCCCGTCTGCTAATAACCCCTCCGTCAAAGAGGAGAGACTCAGCAAGGGTGGTCTTTCCTGATCCGGAATTTCCCAGCAAGGCAAGATTCCGTATCTGATTCGTTTGGTAAACTTTCATAACTCCCTTAATTTCTGGTAAATTGATGAGATAACTAGCTCGTCTTAAATTTGGTGTGCAAAGCTAAGATTTTTTTTATATTCTTCAAGAACCGAAACTCTTTAGCGCCTCTTTTTCCGGTACAACCAAAGGCCAAAGATCAGGGTACTTAACAGAATTAAACCAGCTGGCAAATACATTTTGGAAAGGCCGTTGTCAGTGGTAAGTTTTTCCGTGTCGCCGAAGAGGACGAGTGAAGCCCAGAAAAAGGGCGAGGATAAATTCATCGGCGACTCATCCAGATAGTTATTCTTTGCGGATTGAAGTGCCTCCCTCCGATCCATCCCCTTTCGCAGATTCTTGTAGAAAAGGCTTGAAATGCGGGCTGATGCCCGGTCGTCAATCGGCCATAGCGTGGTAATCAGAGAGGAAGCCCCGGCAAATTGGAATCCCCTTGCCATGCTCATGATTCCTTCACCCGGCTGGTGATCCCCGATTGCGGTATTGCAAGCATTTAAAATTATAAGCGGTGATTCAATCTTGAGGGAAAACATCTCAAATAGATAAAAATTCCCATCAGTCCTTGATGGATTCAGTAAAAGGCGGGATTCTACAGGATTCTCCAGATTCAGAACGCCATGAGTGGAAATATGTACAATCTTCCTGGTGGTAAGGGAACGTAGCAAATTTTCTTCACTCGCCCGCTTCCCTTTAATCTGTTGTGTTTTAAACTCCTTGGCTATCAATCTCATCTCTTCTTTGGAGTACTTTAGAGTTGGCAAGTCCTGTTGCCCTAAACGGATACCATATTCGGTAAAGGGTGCGTAGGCATCAATACTGCTGAATTCTATTTTCTGCTCATTACGCCTGACTCTGTAAAGCTGTTCATGTGAAGAAATATAACTGATGGCGTATTTCCGGTTGAGATAATTCAATCGGCTGAAATCCGATATTTTTGGCTTGACCGTATCTGTAACAAGGGCTTCAAATGGAAGAAAACCAATTTGCTCGTCAGGAAGAATGATTAGCTTGTTAATGGAATCAGGAATACGGATCTTCGCCACGAGTACATTGAACAAATGAGAAGCAATGGATATGTAGTTGTTAAAAATGGCCGTGCTGACTTTATACGACATCCCATCCCTGAACTTTTTCACAATATCCGGAAAACCGGGAGGAACCTTTTCCCGCAGGTAGGCTAGAGTATCTTTGGTTAATAGAAAGACGATCAAATTCTGATCATTGATCATGGTGTAGTCCAGGAGTGCCTCACCTGATTGGAGAGTCTCCCGGATGGAATCAAGAGAATAGCCCCGGTTGGAATAGATCATCTGGTAAAAATCCGGGTTTTCCCTCCTTATGCGTATTTGTAAGGATCTTAGCTCATCCGTAAGCCTTGTTATAGATTGGTTTAGCAGATTCCTTTCTGATTCGGAATATTCACCACTTTCATCTTGGGCGATCCTCTGAGACTGTAAGTCGTTTATCTTGATTTTCAAGCTGTCCTCTTTCATAAGCCAGGTCCCACTACCTGTGAAATACTTTCTTGCAGCGTTCAACCTGATGAATTCATTGAGGGTGGCTGCCTTGTTGCGGCCGGAAAGCTGGAAAGCCTGATCAAGATACCTGGGGTCTGCGGTCTCCTTATATATATCAAGTGCCATCTCAAGGGCTTGAAAGAAGTGAATTTTGAACTCTTTCCCCAACAAGGGTTTACTATCGAAAGAGTACAGGTATCGCAGTGTATCCATCATGTCCAGTGAAATCAGATAGGTTTCAAGCCCTTTCTTAAGATCCCGGATATCATGGTACTCCCGGTATCTCTTGTCAAATGCATGTGCTTTGTATGAAGTGTAATCAGCCAAACGCGGTGAAGCGGCATTTACATGAGGGTTGGAATCAGGGTCGTTTGGATTACAATCCGGATCCAGGCTGGCCAATGCGAGCTGAAAGTAATCTATGCACCGGTCAAAGTCTTTCTTAACTGAAAAGTTGATGCCTATATTAATATAATACGGAGCCGGATTCAGGCTGGTCTCTTTAACGTATCCCAGCGCCCTTTTATAATATATGCCCGAACTGTCAATATATTTTACTTTTTGGGGTTTTTCATTATGGTATTTATAGTAGTAGACGGATCCAAGGTTATTCAATACAGTAATAGCCTCAGATTTCTTGTAATTTGGAATTGAATTCTTAACAGCCAGAGATTTCAGAAAGTAAAGCAATCCTTGATTCATGGAGTCCCTTCCTACTTCCAGAACTCCCATCTCATTATACACATTGGAAATGGCTGGCAGGTCATTGATCCTGGTAAATATGTCAAGTGCCTCCTGAAGTGAAGAATCAGCAAGCGGGTTTTTCTTATTGATCGTAAAAAGCACACTGCTCATGTTGGTGAGATCATCAGCAGTGCAATAGTCACGATTCATTTTACGGTTTATTTCCAAAGATCTCTCGAAGAACCTCAAAGACTCATGACCATCGCCCGTTTTCTTGTAATATCTTCCCAGGCACCTGAAAGACTCAGCAACCATAAGACTGTCATACATGGTTTTCATAGGCCTGATCGAAATTGAATTGACCAGGGTATCGCAGGCACTTTTATATTTAGTCTCCGAAGCCAACCGTATGGCATAGCAAAGCGCCCTGTCGGCAAGTTGGTCAGCGGATTCCGGTAATACACCTTTTGAATCCTTATATATATTATATGCCTGCTGGGCCAATCCGGTGGAATCTCCCAAATACCAGAAAACTGCACAGGAAAGCCAATCCCGGGTTGAATTGCGATTCCCCTCCCTGGATTCTGTTAAAAGTCTGTTATTCAGATTCCTGGCTGCCTCCGGACGTTTTCCTTCCAGCAGCAGTTTGATAATATCTGGTGAAGGTTGATAGGAAATTTGCTGTTCTGCACTCGCCGAATGCAATCCGTCCCCGTATCTGGTGATTAGTATGCTAATCAGAACAATATATAAGGTGATCTTGGCAGTCATGTTTAGCAAAGATACTTAATACAAGGACTTAAGTTTAGATACAGTTTTGGGCATTTGGTCAAAAAGTAGCTGCACAAGCTATTTTTTTCCATAAGATAGGGTTACTTTAGTGGCAAAATTAGGATTAAGGTATAGAGATTATTATTACTATTGAATATAAATGATTCGCGCCATGAAGATTAAAATCGTTTTTGCATGGATTTTTGCTCTGCTGATGCTGGGCCCGGTTGTGACTGCATCGCGAAGTGATGACGGCAACAGAACAGCTACCGGAACCTACACCATAATAAAGGGACAGATTCTTGATTTGGGGAATAACGGTTCATGGGATTATCTCACCTTTGGCGTTCTTTCAGATCATGGTTCGAAAGCCTGTGTGAATCGCATAGTAATTACGGATTTGGAAGGCCGAAAGGTCGCAGAGATAAAAGATCTCTATAGTTTCAGGGATAATGGCGCAAGTTGGTTCTTTATCTCATTGCGAGAGTTTGACCTTCCGTTTGAATTCAAAACCTATATTTACATCAAGACCAGGGATCGCGGTGTGGTTGTACAGAGAGAAGCCCTGTACAGTAGTACCACCAGAGGGCCTATTGATCCGGATGAAACAGTGATCGTAGTCAGGTGGCCATAATAGACTTGAGGGTCCAAAGGAATAGGGAAATCCCGGGCAACCGGGATTTTTTTTTGATTTCTTGCGGAGGTGTTCGTTTTTTTGAAAAATACTTTTACCTTTGCACACCATTTTGTTAACAAAAAAAAGGGTTTATAAAACAGTTCATAATGCCTACGATACAGCAGTTAGTAAGAAAAGGTAGAACCAGTAAGAATGACAAGAGCAAAGCTCCTGCCCTGGATTCATGTCCGCAGCGGAGAGGTGTTTGTGTCAGGGTTTATACAACTACCCCGAAAAAGCCGAACTCAGCCATGAGGAAAGTTGCCAGAGTCAGGCTAACCAACCAAAAAGAAGTTAACGTTTATATTCCGGGTGAAGGGCACAATCTGCAAGAGCACTCAATTGTGCTCGTTCGCGGCGGAAGGGTGAAAGACCTTCCAGGCGTTCGTTACCATATGGTTCGCGGTACGCTTGATGCAGCCGGAGTTGACGGTCGCAAACAGAGAAGGTCAAAATACGGAGCCAAACGGCCGAAAAAATAACCGGTTACTCAAAGCAGATTATCCATGAGAAAAGCGAGAGCCAAAAAGAACATTGTCCTTCCTGACCCCAAATTTGGTGATGTCAGGGTGACCCGCTTTGTCAATGACCTTATGTACAGCGGAAAAAAGAGTGTTGCTTTTGCAACTTTTTACGAAGCGCTGGAATTGGTTGGCAAGAAAACCCAGGAAAGCGGATTGTCCGCACTGGATGTTTGGAAAAAATCACTTGAAAATATTACTCCCGCCGTTGAGGTTAAAAGCCGCCGGGTGGGTGGGGCGACTTTCCAGGTACCAATGGAAATCAGGCCTGATCGTAAAATTTCAATTGGTAACAAAAACCTGATCGAATACGCCAGAAAGCGTTCCGGCCGTTCGATGAGTGAGAAACTCGCTGCTGAAATTGTTGCAGCATTTAATGAAGAAGGCGCAGCCTTCAAGAAAAAGGAAGATACGCACAGAATGGCCGAAGCAAACCGGGCATTCGCGCATTTCCGGTTTTAACCGGAGCACAGTTCTTTGACACGTTGGGATGGCACCAGATCTCTCTTATACCAGGAACATCGGTATAATGGCCCACATTGATGCGGGGAAAACCACCACTACCGAGAGGATTCTGTTTTATACCGGTGTAAATCACCGGATGGGGGAAGTTCATGACGGTGCTGCTACAATGGATTGGATGATTCAGGAGCAGGAACGGGGTATCACCATTACTTCCGCTGCAACAACAACCTGGTGGAACTTTGGCGGGGATAACTTTAAGATTAATATTATTGACACCCCCGGCCATGTCGATTTCACCGTGGAAGTTGAACGTTCACTCAGGGTCCTCGACGGAGCTATCGCGGTTTTCTGCGGAGTTGGCGGTGTCGAGCCACAGTCTGAAACCGTATGGCATCAGGCCGATAAATATAAGGTTCCACGGATTGCTTTCATCAACAAGATGGATCGACCCGGAGCTGATTTTTTCTCGGTTCTGAATGAAATGAAGGATAAGCTGGGTGCAAAGCCAGTACCACTTCAGTTACCTATCGGAACGGAAGACAAATTTTCAGGGGTGATTGACCTCCTTCGCAACCAAGCTTTGATTTGGCCAGATGGCGACATTTTAGGTGCACATCCGGAAATCTGCCCGATACCGGCAGATCTGACGGAACAGGCTGCTGAATGGCGCAATCAACTGATTGAGACTATTTGCGAAACGGATGACAACCTGCTTGAAAAGTTTCTTGAATCAGGCGAATCCATTGAATTGAATGAAATTTTATCTGCCCTAAGATCAGCTACTCTCAACCGGACACTTGTTCCGGTTCTTTGTGGCTCGGCATTTAAAAATAAGGGTGTGCAGCCTCTGCTAGATGCAATTGCTGCTTTCCTTCCAAGCCCGATAGATGTAGGTTCGGTTTCAGGATTTGATCCTAAAACACACCAGGTTATCTCAAGGGCTCCGGATACTAACGCACCCTTCGCAGCACTCGCTTTTAAAATTGCAACTGACCCGTTTGTAGGCCGTCTTGCCTACATGAGGGTTTACTCAGGGTCAATCCGTTCGGGAGCCACTGTTTTTAACATGCGAACCGAAAAGAAAGAAAGGATTACCCGATTATATCAAATGCACGCCAATAAGCAGAACCCCCGTGATCTTGTAGAGGCCGGTGATATTTGTGCAGCCGTAGGGCTGAAAGATATCCGTACCGGTGACACCCTCTGCGATGATGATCACAAAATACTCCTGGAATCAATAACATTTCCCGAACCCGTTCTTGGAATCGCCGTAGAAGCGAGAACCCAGGAAGATATTGCCCGGCTTACAGATGCGCTCCAGAAACTGATCGAAGAAGATCCAACCTTCAGAGCACGAATAGACGAAGAGTCCGGCCAAACCGTTATCAGCGGAATGGGTGAATTACACCTTGATATCATAACGGATCGGTTACGACGGGAATTCAAACTCGATATTAACAGGGGATTACCACAGGTGGCCTACAAAGAGGCCATTCGAAATGAAATCCTCCAGCATACAGTATTCCGCAAGGAAGGCGGAGGCCGGTCGCTTTTCGCTGAAATCAAGGTTAAAATCGAACCAGCCCCTGAAAGTTCAGGACTGAATTTTATAACCGGCCAACTTTCCGAGAAATTCCCCAAAGCTTTTGTTGCTGCTGTTGAACGCGGGTTTAAGAATGCGCTCAATAGTGGCGTTTTGGCTGGATTTCCCCTTAAAAGCATTAAGGTTACCCTCACCGATGCATCTTTTCATCCAACCGATTCTGATGAGCTTGCCTTTGAAATAGCAGCTCAAAAGGCATTTCGGGAGGGGTGCGAAGCTGCGGGTCCAGTTTTACTCGAACCCATTATGAAATTGGAAGTTGTTTCCCCTGAAGAATATGTAGGAGATATCATTGCCGATCTCAACAAGAGGCGCGGACAGATTTCGGGCATGGAAAACAAGCCCGGAGGCCGCGTAGTAAGTGCAACGGTTCCGTTATCCGAGCAATTCGGGTATGTGACGGTACTTAGAACACTTACTTCAGGTCGCGCAAGTTCAACCATGGAGGTTTCCCATTATGACGAAGTCCCAAGAGAATTAGCCATCAACGTGCTGGAAAAAGTATTTGGAAGAGTGGATTTATTGTAGTAAAAACACATACGAATGAGTCAGAAAATTAGGATTAAGTTGAAGTCTTACGATCATAACCTGGTAGACAAGTCTGCCGAAAAGATCGTGAAAACGGTAAAAAGCACCGGAGCCGTAGTAAGCGGTCCGATACCGCTTCCAACCCATACCAGAATATTTACGGTTCTGAGATCAACTTTTGTAAATAAAAAATCCAGGGAGCAATTTCAACTTAGCTCCTACAAGAGGCTGATCGATATCTACAGTTCCACAGCGAAGACAATTGATGCGCTGATGAAACTGGAACTGCCCAGCGGGGTTGAAGTTGAAATAAAAGTATAATTATAAGAGCTAATAAGATGCAAGGCTTAATCGGGAAAAAAATCGGGATGACTTCTGTCTTCGATGCTGATGGAAAAAATGTTCCATGCACGGTGATTGAAGTTGGTCCTTGTGTGGTTACCCAGGTCAAGACCCATGATAGAGACGGGTATGAAGCTGTGCAGGTGGCCTTTGACGATAAAAAGGAAAAGAACACCCCAAAACCGATGTTGGGCCATTTTAAAAAGGCCAACACCACACCAAAAAGGGAGCTTGCCGAGTTCCAAAAAGACAATGGCGAACAAGTTAACCTGGGAGATGTCATCACAGTGGAAACATTTACAAATGATCGCTGGGTAGATGTAACAGGTGTTGCTAAGGGAAAAGGTTTCCAGGGCGTAATCAAGCGCCATGGTTTTGGGGGCGTAGGAGATAATACTCACGGCCAGCACAACCGCCTGAGGGCACCGGGTTCAATCGGGGCTTCATCCTATCCGAGCCGCGTACTGAAGGGTATGCGTATGGCAGGTCAGACTGGCGGGAATTCCGTTAAGATGATCAGTCTCCAGATCATGAAAATTATTCCTGAACATAACCTGATGATTTTGAAAGGTTCTGTTCCTGGAGCAAAAGGTTCATACTTAATAATTGAGAAGTAATGAAAGTAGCAGTATACAAGACTTCCGGTGAAGAGACCGGGCGGACCGTGGAGCTGCAGGACGAGGTTTTCGCCATCAGTCCGAATGATCATGCCATCTACCTGGATGTGAAACAGCACCTGGCCAATCGCAGGCAAGGTACCCACAAAGCCAAGCAGCGGAATGAGATCGCCGGAAGTACCAAAAAGTTGAAAAGACAAAAAGGTACTGGCGGGGCACGTGCCGGCAGCATCAAATCACCTCTTTTCCGGGGTGGCGGCAGGGTTTTTGGTCCGGTTCCCCGTGACTACAGTTTCAAACTGAACAAAAAAGTTAAGCAACTGGCGCGGAAATCAGCCCTTACCTATAAGGCTCAAGGTTCTCAGATTGTGGTTGTTGAAGATTTCGTCATGGAGGGACCAAAAACCCGGACAATGGCTGAGATCAAGCAGAGCCTGAAATCTGGCGACAAAAAAATGCTTCTGGTTTTAAATGAACCAAATAAAAACGTATATTTGTCGTCTCGAAATTTACAGGGTATTAAAGTTGTAATGGTTTCAGACCTAAACACTTATGATATATTAAATGCTTCAACTGTTACCTTTGTTGAGAGTTCAATTGAAGCTTTGAATGCAAATTTCGGACAATAAAAGGGAAACCATGGATATTCTGATTAAACCGATCGTAACCGAAAAAATGACAGGCCAGACTGAAGTCCTGAAATGCTACGGTTTTATCGTTGATAAAAGGGCCAATAAATATCAGATCAAGAAGGCTGTACAGGATATGTACGGAGTCTCGGTTGTTTCTGTTAACACTATGCGTTACGGAAGCAAGGAGAAATCGCGTTTTACCAAAAACGGACTTGTCCGGGGGAAAACAAATGCCTTCAAGAAAGCAGTTGTTAGCCTGGTTGATGGAGATGTAATAGATTTTTACAGCAATATTTAACTAAGAAATGGCAGTTCGCAGTTTTAAACCCGTAACGCCGGGGCAGAGAAAGAAAATTATAGGGACGTTTGAGGAAATCACTCATACGTCACCTGAAAAATCTTTATTAAAGCCCGTCAAAAAGTCAGGCGGACGGAACAGCAATGGCCGGATGACCATGAGGTATATGGGCGGCGGTCATAAGCAGATGTACCGTATGATCGACTTTAAGCGCGACAAAGACGGTATCCCGGCAAAAGTGACTACAATAGAATATGATCCTAACCGTACTGCCCGCATCGCCCTGCTGGTTTATGCCGATGGTGAAAAGCGTTATATGTTGGCACCAAACGGATTAACCGTAGGCCAGGCCATTCTTTCCGGTACCGGTATTGCTCCGGAAATCGGAAACAGCCTTCCTCTTGGCGAGATACCGTTGGGGACGATTGTTCATAACATAGAACTCCGGCCCGGTCAGGGCGGTGCTATGGCCAGAAGTGCCGGTACCTATGCCCAGATCGTTTCCCGTGAAGGAAGGTATGCAATTATAAAACTCCCGTCGGGTGAAACCCGGTTGGTATTAACAACATGCCGCGCCACCGTTGGAACCGTTTCAAATTCCGACCACGGACTTGAGAGCGATGGAAAAGCCGGCCGTAAGCGTTGGCAGGGAAGACGCCCGAGAGTCAGGGGTGTGGTAATGAACCCGGTGGATCACCCAATGGGTGGTGGTGAAGGTCGTGCTTCCGGTGGTCACCCGCGTTCGAGGAAGGGTCTGCTTGCAAAAGGTTACAAAACCCGCAGGCCGAAAAAATCCTCATCGAAGTTTATCCTAGAAAGACGTAAAAAGTAACCGTAAATAAACGATTGTATGAGCCGATCACTTAAAAAAGGTCCATTTATCGAATTCAGTCTGGAGAAGCGGGTCCTTGCCCTGAATACAAGCGGCAAGAAGTCGGTTGTGAAAACATGGGCGCGCCGAAGCATCATCTCTCCGGATTTCGTAGGACATACTATTGCTGTGCATAACGGCAACAAGTTTATTCCGGTTTACATTACAGAGAATATGGTAGGGCACAAGCTGGGAGAATTTGCACCCACCCGGAACTTCCGTGGCCATGCCGGTAACCGGAAGAAGTAATCAGAATATTGCATAACCGAGAAGATAAAAACTCAGAATAATGGGATCCAGAAAGCAAGAGCGGGCAAACCGGACCAAAGAAGAGCGCAAGGATCAGTTCCTGGCGGCCCTTCGCAACAATCCGACTTCACCCCGTAAAATGAGGCTGGTAGCCGATATGATCCGTGGAATGGAAGTTCAGCGTGCCTTGGATGTTCTTAGGTTTAACCCTAAAGAAGCCTCCCGGAAGATGGAGAAACTTTTAATGTCGGCAATCTCAAACTGGCAGGCAAAGAACGACGGTGTCAGAATTGAGGACAGCCACCTGTATGTTAAACAAGTGTTCGTGGATTCAGCCAGAATACTGAAACGGTTACGCCCTGCTCCGCAAGGACGCGGTCACCGGATCAAGAAGCGCTCTAACCACGTTACAATTTTCCTGGACAGTCGTAAACAAGTCGAAAAAACGGACGCATAGATGGGACAAAAAGTTAACCCGATTAGCAATCGCCTGGGAATTATTAAAGGTTGGGACTCCAACTGGTATGGCGGCAGTGACTTTACCGAGAAATTGGTTGAGGATTTTAAAATCCGTGAATACCTGAATGCCCGGCTCTCCAAGGCAAGCGTATCAAAAATCGTTATTGAAAGAACCCTTAAGTTGATCACTATCACTGTGAATACTGCCCGTCCCGGTATTATCATCGGCAAAGGTGGCCAGGAAGTTGACAAGCTGAAGGAAGAACTTAAGAAGATTACGAGCAAGGAAGTTCAGATCAACATCTTTGAAATTAAAAGACCTGAGTTGGATGCGGTAATCGTTGCAACTAATGTTGCCCGCCAGCTGGAAGGTAAAATCGCCTACAGACGTGCCATTAAAATGGCCATTGCCTCTACTATCCGTATGGGTGCTGAAGGGATCAAAATACAGATTTCAGGGCGTCTGAACGGTGCCGAAATGGCCCGTTCGGAAACGTATAAAGAGGGAAGAATTCCTTTACATACACTCCGGGCCGATATAGATTATGCGCTTGCAGAAGCCCATACTAAAGTCGGCACCACCGGGATCAAGGTTTGGATTTGCAAAGGTGAAATTTTTGGAAAACGCGACCTGTCTCCGAACATTGGCGCAAAAGCTCCAAAAAAGACTTTCAAGAAAAGAAGAGGCTAATAATCGACTGATAAAAGCAAATAGCCATGTTACAACCGAAAAAAACGAAATACAGAAGGCAGCAGAAGGGCAGGATGAAAGGCAATTCACAGCGGGGAAACCAGCTGGCCTTTGGCTCTTTTGGCATCAAGGCATTGGAAACCTGCTGGATGACCGGTCGTCAGCTTGAGGCTGCCCGTGTTGCCGTAACCCGACATATGCAACGTCAGGGGCAGATTTGGATCCGTGTTTTCCCTGACAAACCCATAACCAAAAAGCCTGCTGAGGTACGTATGGGTAAAGGTAAGGGAGCCCCGGAAGGATTTGTTGCCAGAGTTACTCCCGGCAGAATCCTTTTTGAAGCTGAAGGCGTTTCACTGGAGATGGCGCGCGAAGCACTACGCCTTGCCGCACAGAAACTGCCGGTTAAAACCAAGTTTATTATTGCACGGGATTTTGTTGAAGATACAAATAACGAATAATGAAAAACGTAGAGATTCGCGAACTGACGGCCAAGGAGCTGAATGAACGGATTGAAACTGAGAAAAGCAATCTGGTTCGGATGCAGATGAACCATACGGTATCACCGTTGGATCATCCGCACAATATCCGGTTTACCAGGCGCCTGGTTGCACAGCTGACAACGGAATTGCGCAAGCGGCAATTAATTGAAAACAAGAAAAGCGAATAATCCATGGAAGGTAAGAGAAACCTGCGCAAGGAACGTACCGGTGTGGTCGTCAGCAATAAAATGGACAAGTCCATTGTGGTTGCTGTTAACAGAAAGGTAAAACATCCTATTTACGGGAAGTTTGTAAACAAGACCACCAAATTTGTTGCTCATGACGAACAGAATACCTGTAATGAGGGTGACCTGGTCCGTATCATGGAAACCCGCCCGCTGAGCAAGCTGAAAAACTGGAGATTAGTTGAAATTATTGAAAGAGCTAAGTAGCCATGATACAGCAAGAGTCCCGAATGATCGTTGCCGATAACAGCGGTGCCAAAGAAGTCCTTTGCATCCGCGTGTTAGGCGGAACCGGCAAGAAATATGCCACTGTAGGAGATAAGGTGGTTGTTACAGTTAAATCCGCTTTGCCGGGCGGTGAACTTAAAAAGGGTACCGTCTCCAAGGCTGTCGTTGTGCGTACCTCCAAGGAGATACGACGTAATGACGGATCCTATATCCGTTTCGATGATAACGCCTGTGTACTTTTGAACGCAACCGGCGAGATTCGCGGAACCCGTATTTTTGGGCCCGTTGCCAGGGAATTGCGAGAGAACTATATGAAGATCGTTTCCCTCGCTCCAGAAGTGTTATAAAGATAAAGCACTGAACATGCAGAAGAAAATGAATATTAAAAAAGGAGATACCGTTCTCGTAATTGCCGGTAACTCCAAAGGACAGCAAGGAAGAGTGCTGGAAGTGATCCGTAAGAAAGACCGCGCGATCGTCGAAGGCGTCAACATGCTGTCAAAGCACACCAAGGCAGATAAAAATGCCCCCCAGGGTGGTATTATCAAAAAGGAAGGGCCGATTCATGTATCAAACCTGATGCATCTGGATCCTACCTCCGGAAAACCAACCCGGATCGGCCGTCGGTTGGATGATAAAGGAAAACTGGTGCGTTACGCCAAAAAATCTGGAGAGGAGATCAAGTAATGGAATATACGCCTAATCTAAAGACCAAATACCGGAATGAAGTAATTCCGGCTCTGACAAAAGAGTTTAGTTATAAGAGCGTAATGCAGGTACCCCGCCTAAGGAAAATTGTTGTTAACCGTGGAGTCGGAAAGGCTGTGGCTGATAAAAAACTGATCGAGGTTGCACAGGAAGAATTAACCAACATTACCGGTCAAAAAGCGGTGCAGACTTTTTCAAAGAAGGATATATCAAACTTCAAACTCAGGAAAGGTATGCCGATCGGAGTAAAAGTTACCCTTCGTCGCGAAAAGATGTACGAGTTCCTTGAACGCCTTATCGCCGTAGCTCTTCCCAGAATCAGAGATTTTAACGGAGTAGCTGCAAAATTTGACGGCAAGGGGAATTATACCTTAGGTATCAGCGAGCAAATCATTTTCCCCGAGATTGACATCGACAAGATGCATTCAATGATCGGAATGGAAATTACTTTCGTTACTGACGCCAGGTCGGACGAAGAAGGTTTTGCATTGCTGAAGGAGTTCGGAATGCCTTTTAAAACAATCAATAAGAAATAGGGTATGGCTAAAGAATCCATGAAAGCCCGCGAAGTGAAGCGGCAGAAAATGGTGGCAAAATATGCTGAGAAACGTGCCAAATTGAAGGCAGAAGGTGATTTTGCCGGTCTTGATGCGCTTCCCAAGAACTCATCGAAAGTTCGCCTGCATAACAGGTGCAATCTGACCGGTCGTCCGAAAGGTTATATGAGGCAGTTTGGCGTCAGCCGTATTCAGTTCAGGGAAATGGCTTCCCAGGGACTGATACCGGGAATTAAGAAAGCAAGTTGGTAATAAAAATATTGTAAAGAAATGACTGATCCAATTGCAGATTACCTGACCCGCGTACGGAACGCGATCATGGCTAAGCATAAGGTGGTAGAGATTCCTTCATCGAACCTGAAGAAGGAGATTACCAAGATATTATTTGAAAAAGGCTATATCCTGAGTTATAAATTCGAGGATACCGCACCGCAGGGTGTCATCAAGATTGCACTGAAATACCATCCGATCTCAAAAGTTCCTGCTATCAAGAGTCTGAAGCGGATCAGCAAACCGGGATTGCGTAAGTATATTGATGTTGACGGGCTGCCGCGGGTTTTGAACGGGATGGGTATCGCCATTCTTTCAACCTCTAAAGGCTTGATGACAGATAAGGAAGCCCGCAGAGAGAACGTGGGTGGTGAAGTTATTTGTTACGTTTATTAAAAAGGATTATCAATGTCACGTATTGGAAAATTACCAATAACACTACCCGCTGGGGTCAGCATTACGGTTCATCCCGACAACCGGGTTGAAGTTAAAGGACCCCTTGGTACACTGAACCAGATGGTCGATCCCGATATTCAGGTAAAAGTTGAGGAGGGTCAGATAATTGTCTCTCGTCCAACGGACCAGAAACGTCATCGCTCACTGCATGGCCTTTACAGATCCCTGATTCATAATATGGTAATCGGTGTGTCGAAAGGCTATGAAATTAAACAGGAACTGGTTGGAGTCGGTTACAAAGCTACCGTTGAAGGGCAAATTCTGGAACTGCATCTTGGGTTTTCACACCCATATGTGATCCAGCTTCCTGAAGAAATTTCAGTTCAGGCGGTAACCGAGCGTCGTAGTAACCCGATCGTCACCCTGAAGAGCATTGATAAACAGCTGATCGGTCAGGTTGCCGCAAAAATCCGTTCGCTTCGTCCACCGGAGCCTTACAAAGGCAAGGGTATCAAATTTGTTAATGAGGTACTGCGCCGCAAAGCAGGTAAGGCTGCAGGCAGTTAGTGCCAGATAGTCAGAAAAAAGTAATTCGCTAAAATCTATAGAACATGGCTTTTTCAAAGCACGAGCGCAGACTGAAAATCAAGAACAGAATACGGAAAACCCTGGCCGGTTCAACCGAAAGTCCAAGGCTTACCGTATACCGGAGCAACAAGCAGATTTCTGTTCAGTTGATTGATGATCATACCGGAAAAACCCTGATTTCAGCTTCTTCGCTGGAAAAAGAGGTCGCAAAAAACACTGGAATTAATAAAGTTGACCAGGCAAAATTAGTTGGAAAACTCATTGCTGAGAAGGCCCTGGCAAACGGGATTACCTCTGTTGTTTTTGACAGGAATGGTTATTTGTATCATGGAAGGATTAAATCGTTGGCAGATGCAGCCCGTGAAGGCGGGCTTAAATTCTAAATAATATGGCTACGAGCGTACGTAAGGTAAAGACAAGTGATCTTGAATTGAAGGACCGTTTGGTTGCAATCAACAGGGTAACCAAAGTCACGAAAGGTGGTAGGAATTTTAGTTTCTCAGCCATAGTTGTGGTTGGAAATGAAGACGGCGTTGTCGGCTGGGGCCTGGGTAAGGCCAACGAGGTAACAACCGCTATCGCCAAAGGTGTTGAGGCAGCTAAGAAGAACCTGATAAAAGTTCCGGTAATTAACGGCACCATACCTCACGAGCAGGTGGCTAAATTTGGCGGTGCTACTGTCTGGCTTAAACCAGCTTCAGGAGGTACCGGAGTGAAAGCCGGTGGTGCAATGCGGGCTGTTCTGGAAAGCGTCGGCATACATAATGTCCTTGCCAAGTCCAAAGGATCCTCCAACCCGCATAACCTGGTTAAAGCAACTATGGCAGCCCTCGTCGAAATGCGTGATGCGATTACGGTTGCTCAGCACAGGGGTGTCAGCATGGAAAAAGTATTTAATGGATAACCCGGATACCGAAGAAAATCATGGCCAAAATTAAGATTACACAGACAACAAGTAAGATCCATACGACTGAGAGGCAGAAACGAACTCTCGGAGCCCTCGGGTTGAGGCGTATGCATGCCTCGGTTACCGTGGAGGCTACCCCCCAGATACTGGGAATGGTTGAAAAAGTTCACCACCTGGTAACCGTTGAAAAAACTAAGTAATTAATTTGATAGAAATTTTATCCGATGGAACTACATAATCTGAAGCCAGCTGAAGGATCGGTGCACCGGGAGAAACGAATTGGCCGCGGACAGGGATCCGGACACGGCGGTACATCGACCCGTGGTCACAAAGGTGCCCAATCAAGATCAGGCTATTCAAAGAAAGTTGGTTTTGAAGGTGGTCAGATGCCTATTCAGCGCAGGCTCCCGAAATTCGGTTTCAAAAACATAAACCGTAAAGAATTTAAGGGGATCAATATCAGCACCTTACAGATGCTCGCAGATAAGAACAAGATTTCTGTTATCGATGTGGATACCCTGATAGGGGCCGGTCTGGCACACAAAAACGACCGTGTAAAAATCCTCGGCAACGGAACCTTAACTGTGAAGCTGGAGGTAAAAGCCCATGCGTTTTCCGAATCCGCAGTAAAAGCAATAGAAGCTCAACAAGGAACGGTCGTAAAACTGTAACGGAATGAAGAGATTTATTGAAACCCTGAAGAATATATGGAGGATCGAAGACCTCCGTGCTAGAATCCTGACCACGCTAGGATTGGTTTTGGTTTACCGGCTCGGCAGCTTTGTCGTATTGCCGGGGATTGATCCGACCCAGCTTGATGCCCTGAAACAGCAGACAGCATCCGGATTGGAAGGGTTACTGGACATGTTCTCCGGTGGAGCATTTTCGAATGCCTCCATTTTCGCATTGGGTATCATGCCTTATATCTCTGCATCAATTGTAGTGCAGTTGATGACAATCGCCATTCCCTACTTCCAGCGTTTGCAGAAGGAAGGTGAGAGCGGACGGAAGAAAATGAACCAGATAACACGATGGCTCACCGTTTTGATAACTGCAGCTCAGGGGCCGAGTTATTTATTTAACCTTAAAGTCCAGCTGGCTTCAACAACTGCCATTATAAACCCCGGACCTTTCTTTACCATTTCATCGGTAATAATCCTGACAGCGGGAACCCTGTTCGTGATGTGGCTTGGAGAAAGGATTACCGACAAGGGGGTAGGCAACGGGATATCGCTCATCATTATGATCGGTATTATTGCCCGACTTCCCTTTGCGCTGTTCGCCGAACTTGCTGAAAAACTTGAGCAGCAAGGTGGAGGCCTCGTTATGGTTCTGGTGGAAATTATACTGTTGCTAGTGGTCATCATGGGGACTATCGCCCTGGTACAAGCAACCAGGCGAGTGCCGGTGCAATATGCTAAACGAATCGTTGGAAACAAGCAATACGGCGGCGTTCGTCAGTATATACCGCTGAAAATAAATGCAGCTGGTGTTATGCCGATCATTTTTGCTCAGGCTTTTATGTTTCTTCCAATGATGCTTGGCAAGTTTAATTCTGAAGCTGCCAGTAAATTTGTACAGACCTTTGGTAACTATGGCGGCTTTTGGTACAATTTTACTTTTGCTATCCTGATTATCGCATTTACCTATTTCTATACGGCTGTAACAGTGAACCCCACCCAAATGGCTGAGGACATGAAAAGGAATGGTGGTTTTATTCCCGGTGTTAAACCCGGTAGAAAAACCGTTGAATTCCTGGATACCGTAATGTCGAGGATAACATTGCCCGGATCTATTTTCCTGGCAATTATTGCGGTCTTGCCGGCAATAGCCAGCCTGATCGGAATCAACAGTCAATTTTCACAGTTCTTTGGAGGGACCTCTCTTTTGATTCTTGTGGGAGTTGTTCTGGATACATTGCAACAGGTTGAAAGTCACCTGCTGATGCGTCATTATGACGGACTGATGAAATCAGGACGGATTAAGGGCCGCACCGGTAGTGCCTCTTCGATTTAGCGCAATTGGCGTTCTTTGTATGTTTCAAATAAAATCAGACGAAGAGATTGAGTTGCTTCGGCAAAGCAATCTCTTGGTGTCTGCTACTCTGGCCGCTGTAGCCGGAATGATGATGCCTGGAATGGCTACCAATGCGATTGACAAACGAGCGGAGGAGTTTATCAGGGATCATGGTGGAGTCCCTGGATTTAAAGGTTACCACGGCTATCCGGCTTCCTTGTGCATTTCGGTCAATGACCAGGTTGTGCATGGAATACCCTCTGCAAGAGTCCTGATGGAGGGCGATCTGGTTTCCGTTGATTGCGGTGTTCTGCTAAACGGATTTCATGGGGATTCAGCCTACACTTTTACGGTGGGCGAGGTTTCTCCTGAAAAAGCAAAACTTGTCAGAGTTACCAGGGAGTGCCTTATACTCGGAATAAAAGAGGCCAAAAGCGGAAAGCGGGTAGGTGATATCGGAAACGCAGTCCAAAAACATGCTGAACAAAACGGATTCTCTGTAGTCCGTGAGATGGTTGGCCATGGAGTTGGGAGGCAGTTACATGAACCCCCGGAAGTTCCTAATTACGGTAGACCGGGAACAGGTCCGGTTTTACAAAATGGTTTGACAATCGCGATTGAGCCCATGATTAACCTTGGTAAGAGACATATTTATCAGGAACGGGATGGGTGGACGATTCGGACCAATGACCATAAACCGTCGGCACATTTTGAACATTCAGTGGCGATACGGGAAGATGGGGCTGATATTTTGTCTGATTTTATGATTATTGACGAAGCAGTTTCAAAATTTTAATATATGCCGAAGCAGTCTTCTATTGAACAGGATGGAACCATTATCGAGGCGCTTTCAAACGCCATGTTCCGCGTTGAACTGGAAAACGGGCACGTAATAACCGCCCACATTTCCGGTAAGATGAGAATGCATTATATTAAGATTTTGCCGGGAGATAAAGTTCGCGTTGAAATGTCTCCCTATGATCTGACAAAAGGAAGAATTGCATACCGATACAAAAACTGAAAATATTAACCGATCATGAAGGTACGAGCATCTGTAAAAAAACGTTCTCCCGAGTGCAAAATTGTACGTCGGAAAGGACGGTTATATGTAATAAACAAGAAGAATCCCAAGTTCAAGCAACGTCAGGGATAGTCTGAATTAGTAAACTCATAAGGAATATCTTATATGGCACGTATCGTTGGTGTTGACATACCAAACAACAAAAGGGGTGAAATAGGCCTCACGTACATTTATGGAATCGGCAGAAGCACTGCCCGTAAGATTCTGGCCGAAGCCGGAGTTGATAAAGACCAAAAAGTACAGGAATGGACGGATGACCAGAGTGCTGCAATCCGTAATTATATCAATGAGAACTTCAAGATCGAAGGAGAACTCCGGTCTGAAACGCAAATGAATATCAAGCGTCTCATGGATATTGGATGCTATCGCGGAATCCGCCATCGTCTGGGTTTACCCGTGCGTGGCCAGAGCACCAAGAACAATGCCCGTACCCGTAAGGGACGCCGGAAAACCGTAGCAAACAAAAAGAAAGCGACTAAATAACCAGTAGAGTATGGCAAAGAAAAAAGTTAAAGCAGCGAAGAAACGGGTTGTCCAGGTTGAACCCCTCGGGCAGGCACATATCCATTCTTCTTTTAACAACATTATTATCTCCCTGACCAACAATGCAGGTCAGGTCATCTCCTGGTCGTCCAGCGGGAAAAACGGTTTTCGCGGATCGAAAAAGAATACACCCTATGCAGCCCAGATTGCAGCACAGGATGCTTCAAAAGTTGCCTATGACCTTGGGTTAAGGAAAGTAAAAGTATTCGTTAAAGGCCCGGGTAACGGCCGGGAATCTGCAATCAGAACTATTCATAACAGTGGAATAGAGGTTGTGGAAATTGTTGATGTGACGCCGCTTCCTCATAATGGCTGCCGTCCGCCCAAGCGTAGAAGAGTATAATTAAACCGTATTTTAAAACGATAAATAAGAAATAAATGGCTAAGTATACTGGACCAAAAACAAGAATCGCCAGAAAATTTGGGGAGCCAATTTACGGATCGGATAAATATTTCGACAAACGTAATTACCCTCCGGGATTTCATGGTCCGTCAAGAAGGAGAAGAAAGCTCTCTGAATACGGCATTCAGCTTAAAGAGAAGCAGAAGGCCAAATACACCTACGGGGTACTGGAGAAACAATTTGCCAATATGTTCAACAAAGCTCAGCGTACTAAAGGCATTACGGGTGAAGTTCTCCTGCAGCTGCTGGAATCACGTCTCGACAATGTCGTATACCGCCTGGGTATTGCCAATACTCGAGCGGCTGCACGTCAGCTGGTCAACCATCGCCATATAACTGTTAACGGACGGGTCCTGAATATTGCATCTTACTCAGTTCGCCCGGGTGATGTTATCGCTGTCCGTGAGAAATCAAAATCTCTCGAAGTTATTCTTAACGCTCTAGCGGCTTCATCCAGATCCAGGATATCCTGGCTGGAGTGGGACAATAGCCAGATGACCGGTAAATTTATCAGCGTTCCTGAACGTTCAGATATACCGGAAAACATTAAGGAACAGCTTATCGTTGAATTGTATTCTAAGTAAACGTAAAAATCCTGATCAATGGCCATTCTATCTTTTCAGAAACCTGATAAAGTTATCCTGCTCGAATCGGACTCCCAATACGGAAAGTTCGAATTCCGGCCACTTGAACCGGGCTACGGTATTACCATTGGTAATGCCCTTCGCCGTATCCTCCTTAGCTCCCTTGAAGGATTCGCCGTAACCAACGTGAAAATCGAAGGTGTCGATCACGAGTTTTCGACAATAAAAGGAGTTATGGAAGATGTTACCGAGGTCATTCTTAACTTGAAGCAAGTTCGGTTTAAGCAACAGATCGAAGGCGTTGAAGACGAGAGGGTAACCATTGCCATTACTGGTCAGGAAGTCCTCAAGGCATCCGATATCGGTAACTTCCTGAGTGGTTTTAAAGTGCTGAACCCTGATTTGGTAATTTGCACCATGGATCCTAGCGTTAAGTTGCAGATGACCCTCAGTATCAACAAGGGGAGAGGCTATGTGCCATCAGAAGAGAATAAACCGGAAGATGCTGAAATCGGACTGATAGCCTTGGATTCAGTGTTTACCCCAATCAAGAATGTACGGTATACAATCGAGAATTTCAGGGTGGAGCAAAAAACCGACTATGAGAAACTCATCCTGGAGATCACTACCGATGGCTCGATTCATCCGAAAGATGCGTTAAAAGAGTCCGCTAAAATTCTGATTCACCATTTTATGCTTTTCTCCGATGAGAAAATCACCCTCGAATCGGATGAAAAGATGGACAGCGAAGAGTTCGACGAAGAGGTCCTACACATGAGGCAGCTCCTCAAAACCAAATTGACTGATCTGGATCTTTCAGTGCGGGCATTGAACTGTCTTAAGGCTGCCGACGTGGAAACACTTGGTGACCTGGTTGCCTACAACAAGAATGATCTTTTGAAATTCAGGAATTTCGGCAAGAAATCCTTGACCGAACTGGAAGACCTTCTTAAGGCCATGAATCTGAACTTCGGAATGGATGTTGCCAAATATAAGTTAGATAAAGAATAAGGAATAAGGAAATGAGACACGGTGATAAACAGAATAATTTAGGAAGGAAGAGTGCTCACAGGGAATCTATGCTCGCCAATATGGCCAGTTCATTGATCAGGCACAAAAGGATATCAACAACGGTTGCTAAAGCAAAGGCTTTACGCAAATATGTTGAGCCCCTGATCACCAAGGCAAAGGACGATACCACCCACTCCCGTCGGGTTGTTTTCGGTTATCTGAGTGATAAAGAGGCTGTTACTGAACTTTTCAGGGAAGTGGCACAAAAGATCGGCGAGCGTCCGGGTGGATATACCCGTATTCTGAAAACCGGTACAAGACTTGGTGATAGTGCAGAAATGTGCATTATTGAACTGGTGGACTTTAATGAGGCAATGCTTGCTGAGAAAAGCGAAAAAGCAAAAGTAACACGCAGATCCCGCAGGCCGGCAAAAAAGACCGGGGAAGAAGCGGTAGTTGCTGAAGCCAAGAAACCCGCCGTTAAAGCTGCAAAGAAAAAGGCAGAACCAGTTGCTAAGGCCGATTCAGTTGAAGAGGTTGCAGAAGTTAAAGAAGTTAAGGAAGCTGAGGAAGTGGAAGGCAGCAAAGAGGTTGCCAGTGAGGAAACTCCCGAGGAAACCAAATAGGTTCAACTTGACAGACGATAGGATAAACCCGGGCAATGCCCGGGTTTTTTGTTATCTTCTCGCCAAATAGACAGAAATGGATTTGCGGAATTTCATTCAACGATTGGATCAGGCTGGTGAATTGATCAGGATAACTGAAAGGGTTAGCCCAAATCTGGAAATTTCAGAAATCACCGACCGGATATCCAAAATGGAAGGCGGCGGGAAAGCCCTGCTCTTTGAAAACACAGGAACACCTTACCCGGTACTGATTAACTCAATGGGATCAGAAGAAAGGATCCGGTTAGCTTTCCATGGGAAAAGTCCCGGGGAACTCGCTGTTGAAATACACCAGCTCATAGCTTCCCTTACCGGTCCTGATACTGGATTCATGGGAAAATTCAGGAAATTGCCTCTGTTGGGCAGGGCTGCAAGGTGGTTTCCGAAAAAAAGCAAGAACAGGGGCAGGTGCCAGGAAATTATCGATATGAAACCTGATCTTGATGTCCTCCCTGTATTGAAATGCTGGCCGCATGACGGTGGCCCCTTTATTACCCTTCCACTGGTGCATACCAAAGATCCGATGACTTTGATTCCCAACCTGGGAATGTACAGAATGCAGGTTTTTGATAAGAAAAGTACAGGGATGCACTGGCATATGCATAAAACCGGAGCCAGACATTACAACGAATATAAAAAAATCGGACAACGCATGCCTGTTGCTGTTGGGCTTGGCGGTGATCCTGTGTATACGTATTGTGCTACTGCGCCTTTACCGGATGGTATAGATGAATACATTCTGGCCGGCTTTATTCGTAAGAAGCCAGTTCATTTGGTGAAATGCATAACCCAGGATTTGTGGGTTCCTGATGATTGCGACTTCATCATTGAGGGGTACGTTGACCCGATGGAACCCAAGCATCAGGAAGGTCCATTTGGAGATCACACCGGGTTTTACTCCCTTGAAGATGAGTATCCGGTTTTCCATGTTACGGCAATTACTCGAAGAGATTCTGCTATTTATCCCGCAACGATTGTTGGAGTGCCGCCTCAGGAAGATGCCTGGCTTGAATGGGCTACCGAACGGATGTTTGAGCCGCTGATCAGGCTGTCGCTTGTTCCGGAACTTTCTGGTTTTCATATGCCGATACCCGGAGTTGCACATAATCTTGTCCTTGCAAAAATTCAGACTTCTTACCCGGGACAGGGAAGGAAAGTCCTGCATACCCTCTGGGGAGCCGGACAAATGATGTTCACGAAATTCGCAATTGTAACGGCCAATGAGGTTGATCTGACAGATTACCTGGAAGTTGCCCGCTATGTCTCGGCCCGCGTAGACCCATCGAAGCACATAGCGTTGACTCAAGGCCCGCTGGACATTCTCGATCATTCATCTGCTGTTGCTGCCTTTGGAGGGAAGCTCGGAATCGATGCAACAGGATCCGTCCTCGAAGAGAACAACGACTTTTCGCGGCACCCGGATGATTCCTCCGTCGGTGCTTTCAGAGCCATTCATCCTGAAATTACGGGGTTGAACCTTCAATGGCTCTCAAAGGGCATTTCGATTGTCCTCATTGCCCTACAAAAAGGTTCAAAAGGGGCTGTCAGAGATATTATTGATGATATCCGCCTGACCGATGCATTTTCAGGAATTCGTTTTTGGGTTCTTTTTGATCACTATGTGGATTTAACATCGGCATGGGATCTGACCTGGCTGACCGGTGCCAACGTAGATGCCCTGAATGACGTGGTCCTTTTCCCAGCCGCGCGAAACCAGAAATTTGGAATGCTTTTCATCGATGCCACAGTTAAAACACATGCAATTGATAATTTTCCAAGGCCATGGCCCAATCCGGTTGTTATGGACCAAACAACAATACAATTGATTGATTCCAAATGGGAGAATTACGGTCTCGGACCGATAATTGAATCCCCCTCAATAAAATATTCAAAACTGACCAGATCTGGAGAGGCGAGGATTAAGTAAGGCGAAAGGCGAAAGAAGAAGGATAGAGGCAGGGCAGGAACGGTATTCTTATTTCGTCTGTTTCGCAAATTCAGCGATCCCACGGTCGAGGAAGTCAATGAATGCATCAACGTCCAGATCATACGAGCGCGTAGGGATCATCAGATCACCATTGGTATTGAGCAGAGCATATTGCGGCTGGGTATTTTGCTTGAACCTCGTGATTTGAAAATCCTGATTCTTTTTCCCAAGGGTCTTCTTTACTTTCCCGTCATAGGTAGAGGTTATCCATTCTGATTCAGGTAGCTGGATGGTTTTGTCATCCACGTATAGAGCAACAACCACATAGTCTTCCTTGAGCCGCTTAAGCACCCTGGCATCTTCCCAAACCCTTGCTTCCATTTCCCGGCAGTTGACACAACCATGTCCGGTGAAATCAACAAACACTGGCTTGTTCCGCTCTTTTGCGCAAGATAATCCCTGATCAAGATCAAAGTATCCCTGGATACCATGCGGCAATTCAAGCTTATCCGCATATTTAGGTTTTTCGCAAATGGTGCTGACCGGTGACTGCGGTTGTGTTGAATAAACAGCTGCATTTTCCCGGATTACTTTACGCAAGTCGAAATCGTGTGTAGTTTCAGGAGGCAGGTATCCTGCCAGCGCTTTGAGCGGTGCGCCGATCATACCCGGTATCAGGTAAACAACAAAGGAGAAGGTGATGATGGCCAGTAGAAGCCGCGGCACCCCAACATATGGCACATCACTGTCATGCTTGAACTTAATTTTTCCTAAAAGGTAGAAGCCCATCAGGGTAAAAATAACAATCCAGAAGGCGAGATATACTTCACGGTCCAGGATTCCCCAATGGTAGGTTTGATCCGCAATGCTCAGGAATTTCAGTCCCAGGGCCAGTTCAACAAAACCCAATACTACTTTAACGGAGTTGAGCCATCCACCGGATTTTGGCATGGATTGCAGCCAGCTCGGGAATATTGCAAAGAGGGTAAAAGGCAGGGCAAAAGCCAGGCCGAACCCAAGCATACTTATGATTGGCTGTAGAATTTCTCCTCCGGCCGACTGAACCAGAACTGTTCCTACAATTGGTCCGGTGCAGGAAAATGATACGAGAACGGTGGTAAATGCCATAAAGAAAGGTCCACCCCATCCACCTTTATCAACCTGTTGGTCAGATCTGCTGATCATCCAGTTTGGCAGGGTAAGCTCGAACATTCCAAAGAACCAGGCTGCGAAGAAGATGAATATCAGGAAGAAAAGCACATTGGGAATCCAATGGGTGCTAAGGAAGTTTGCGATACCCGGACCAAAAATCAGGGCAACTATTGTTCCGATTACAGTAAAGATTCCAACGATGGAAGCGCCAAAAAAAAAGGCTTTGAATATGGATTTCCTTTTTGAGTCCTTTTCATGCATGAAGAAAGAGACCGTCATTGGAATCATTGGGAACACACATGGAGTCAGAAGAGCGATCAGACCGCCGCCGAAAGCGATCCAAAAGAGGGCCCAGAGGCTCTTTTTGGATCCATCGGATGGACCTTCTACCTCACTTGAGTTTTTTTTTACCGCATCTGTCTGTGCTGCAGTAGTTTTACCGGGATCAACCGTAAATGAGAAGTCACCTCCACCCAGGGAACAGGATTTATCGTCGCAGGTCTGGTAATTCAGCTCACCTGTGATTGTAATTGCTGTTTTCGACAGGACCTTGATACGTTGGGCAAAGACCGCTTCATTGGCGAAATACTTGATTTTCATTCCAAACATTTCATCCATTTCCTCATGAGGAACCGTAATCTCTTTTACGCTGTCGATACGTTGAAAAGAGGGGGATTGAGTGAATGTAAAGGAAAGCGGTACAGCTGGACAATCTTTAGGGAGAAACTGGCTGTACATGTGCCAGGTCGGTTCAATTGAAGCGGTAAATTGCAACACATAGATACTGTCAGTAACCTTTGCTACAGAATATTTCCATGACACGGGATCCACCATTTGTGCCCGTGCAGGGGTATTGGTTAATGAAAATGAAAACAGGATGGCTGACAGGAATACAGACAGTTTGATGGAATTCATAAAGGAAAGTGCTTTAACGATTAAAGAATGATTTTTTCTCCGTTCTGGTCGAAGAATTCGTAATTGACGATACCCAGATTAGCATCCGGGACGACCTTAAGCCAGTTTTTATATTTAAAGTACCATTTCATCCGGATCGAAGGCAATCCTTGTTGCAGAAAGGCTGCCAGGTAGGGGTGAGCCCTCAGGGTCAGTTTGGAATTCGGATATTTATCGAGGATAAAAAGATAATGATTCAGAACCTGATCCTGTGCAAGGATGCTTGGGGTAACCTCACCGGAACCGTTGCAGGTGGGGCAGGTTTCCATGATCTGCACATCCATTTCGGGTCTGACGCGTTGCCGTGTGATCTGGAGAAGTCCAAACTTGCTTAAAGGTAAAATATGGTGTTTTGCCCGATCGGATTTCATGTTCTCCTTGATTCGCTCAAAAACTTTTTGACGGTTATCGGCTCTAACCATATCGATAAAGTCAACAACAATGATACCGCCCATATCGCGGAGCCTGAGCTGCCGGGCAATTTCGTCAGCGGCTGCAATATTTACCTCCATTGCATTTGTTTCCTGGTCTGCAGCTGATTGAGCCCTGTTTCCACTATTTACGTCAATAACATGCAGTGCTTCAGTATGTTCAATAATCAGATAAGCACCACTTTTAAAAGAGACCGTTTTGCCGAATAAGGACTTTATCTGTTTATCAATCCCAAGGTGTTCAAATACCGGTACCCTGCCTGTATGCAGTTTAACGATTTTTTGTTTTTCCGGGGCAATGGTTACAATATAATCCCGGATTTCACGATAAAGGGACTGATCGTTAACAACGATATTGTTAAAGCTGGAATTGAGTATATCCCGAAGAATGGTTGAAGTCCGGTTTAATTCACCCAGGACGAGTGACGGAGGTTCGACCGATTTGATATCGTTGAAGATTGATTCCCATTTTTCGACCAATCCGCGAAGTTCAGCATCGAGGACGGCAACCTTTCGTTCTTTTGCAACCGTTCTTACGATGACGCCGTAATTCTTCGGACGGATTGACAGAATCAGACGCTTCAGGCGGTCCCGCTCTTCATCGGACTTAATTTTGGTTGACACCGATACTTTATCCGAGAAGGGCAGAAGTACCAGGTTTCTACCGGCAAGGGAAATCTCACTGGTCAGCCGCGGCCCTTTTGAAGCGATGGGTTCCTTAGCAACCTGTACAAGAATAGTCTGGCCACTCTTCATCAGATTGTTAATCTTACCATGCTTGTCAATATCCGGTTCTGGCCTGAATTTATCAAGCGTAGTAACCTTGGTCTTTTTGTTTAAGGCCAGGTTAAGGTATTTGTTGAGTGATTGGAATTGCGGCCCAAGGTCCAGATAATGGAGGAAAGCGTCTTTCTCATATCCGACATCCACGAAGGCGGCATTCAGCCCCGGCATAATCTTTTTTATTTTACCGAGGTAGATGTCACCTACCGAAAACTGGAAATTGGATTTCTCCTTGTTGAGCTCAACCAGCCGTTTCTCTTCGAGTAAAGCTATCGCTATCTCATTAGGTCCGGCATCAATAATCAGTTCATTACTCACAACTCAGTTAGTCTTTGGAGAAAAGAGTACAAACAGATAAAGCATTCTCAATAAACAGCATAAACCTAAAGAGAAGGCTCTTTAGGTTTATGCAAAAGCATCAATTATTGATAAGCTATTTCTTTTTCTTATGACGGTTTTTACGCAGGCGCTTTTTGCGTTTGTGCGTAGCCATCTTATGTCTTTTGCGTTTTTTTCCGCTTGGCATTTTTCTGACAAATTAATGAACCCGAAACTATTTTTTCTTTCTAACCTGATCTTTTACCTTGGCAACAAAGGTTTTAGCCGGCTTAAACGACGGGATAAAATGCTGCGGGATGATGATGGTGGTGTTTTTCGAGATGTTACGAGCAGTTTTTTCGGCTCTTTTCTTCACGATAAAACTTCCAAATCCCCTTAGGTAAACATTGTTACCATTTACTAATGAGGTTTTTACGGTGTTCATGAAAGCCTCAACCGTCTTCTGTACAGCTACCTTCTCAATTCCGGTGTTCTTGCTGATTTCGTTTACAATGTCTGCTTTAGTCATCGCTATAAATACTTTAATTATCAACTAATTACATTTGGTCTGCAAATATAAACCTTTTTCATTAATTAAACAGTCTCCGCAAATTTTTTTTTATCCTTTTTTCCATTTCCCCGAACATCTTGCATATATATATTATGTAAGGGACTGACAGCTGTTTTTCCTGTCGGCATCTTGCAAATTGGGAATTGTTTGTACTTTTAGTAATCATTAAATCTTTATTCAAATGTCTGTAAACAAAGCGATTCTAGTTGGGAATGTAGGCAAGGATCCGGAAATCCGGCATCTGGAAGGCGGAACATCAGTAGCCCGGTTCACCCTGGCCACTTCTGAAACCTACAAGAACAAAGCCGGAGAGATGGTAACCAATACCGAATGGCACAATATTGTAGCCTGGAGGCAATTGGCGGATGTGGCCGAGAAGTTCATCAAGAAAGGAAAGCAGATTTACGTCGAGGGCAAGATTACCAACCGGCAATATGATGACAAGGATGGTAACAAGCGTTATATTACCGAGATTGTGGCTGATAATATCCGGCTTCTGGGTAGAAAAGATGATAATGAAGGAAGCCGCGAGAATGGTACTCAACGGTATGCCTCCGAAGCTCCAGCACATTCAGTGGCCGATGAAGTAATTCAGCCGGCTGAAAGCGATGATTTGCCGTTTTGACCATGCGTTCAGTGCTTAAAATCCAGTAAGGATCCTGACTTTTTAGCTGGTGGAAACAACAGGCGGCTTCTTCCCGTATCAAAGGGGTGGAAGTCGCCTCGTTTTTCGCTTCATTCTCTTACCTTTGCGGATTAGAATCAATACCAAATCAGAATAAAAAGAGCGCTTTTTGACCTTACCTGATCAATTCATGAAACGGATGTTGAATAACTGGCTGTTTTTAGGTCTGTTAGCAATAACAATTGTCGGCTGTAAGGAAAATTATACCCCCAAGCCAAAGTCCTATTTCCGGATCGGCCTTCCCGAAAGGGCGTATTTGTTACTAGAGGGAGAATATCCCTATAAATTTGAGATACCCGTCTATTCCAGGATCAGCAGGTATGCTGGAAAATATTCAGGATCAGACACATCAGAGTATTGGATCAATGTTGAGTTTCCACAATTCCATGGCCGCTTGTACATAACCTATAAGCCGGTGGTAAACAATCTTGCAAAACTGGTTGATGACGCACATGCCTTTGCCTACAAGCACTCAGTGAGGGCAGATGCAATAAGCCAGAGGGAATTCCAGAATCCGGCAAACAAAGTGTTTGGTGTTTTGTTTGACATTAAGGGCAATACGGCTTCCTCATATCAGTTTTATATGACAGACAGTACACGTAACTTCCTGAGAGGTGCTCTTTATTTTGATACCGAACCCAATAAGGATTCACTGGCTCCTGTAAATGAATTCTTGCTTAAAGATATTGAGAGGTTGATCGAAACTTTAGCCTGGAAAAAACAAATCTGAACCATGCTGGCAGAAACATTTTCATCCCTGAAAGAAAACCGTAAGGCATTTGCCTGGCTTGTGGATCCAGATAAATGCACGGGCGATAGGGTCGAGGAACAGGTTATCCTGGCCGATAAACTGGGTGTCGATTTCATTTTTGTTGGTGGTAGTCTGATTTTTAATCATATAGACCGACTCATCGGCCGAATTAAACCGCTCACACACATCCCGGTAATTATCTTTCCAGGGTCACCCCTTCAGATTAGTGCCCAGGCTGATGCGATTTTACTCCTATCCTTGATTTCCGGTCGAAATCCAGACTATTTGATTGGAAATCATGTTGTTGCAGCTCCTTTTCTGAAAGAATCGGGGCTTGAGATTTTGCCAACCGGATATATCCTGGTTAATGGCGGACGACAGACGTCGGTATCCTACATGAGCAACACACAGCCAATTCCTAATAACAAGCCGGATATCGCCTATGCAACTGCCATGGCAGGAGAGATGCTTGGCTTGCGCATCATTTACATGGATGCCGGAAGCGGCGCCGACCGCCCCATTTCAGGTGAAATGATTCAGCAGGTTTCCGGGGGAATCAGGGTTCCGCTGATAGTAGGCGGTGGCATCCGGACGCCAAAGCAGGTCAAAGAAGCCTATTCAGCCGGGGCAGATGTTGTTGTTGTCGGAAATGCTGCTGAAAAGAACCACGGATTGTTGCAGGAACTTTTGATTGAGCGGGATCGATTCAATAACGCATAACCGCATAATCAATTCCGATTGTAAGTCGCGGCATTAGTTGGGACTGATTGTATGAAACAGTCATCGAGGCCCTGTCATTTCCAATTCTCACCATCCCACCCAGTTCACACAGCGGCAAAGTGGAAATCCGCTGTCGCTTTACAATTACAGAAGGCATCGTAGGAGAATTGGACCGTGTACCCGTACCAAAAGTTACCAGGTTTGTCACAACCGGAAAGGCGCAGCAGATTCCGATATCCACAAAACGGCCGAGATAGTCACCGCTTTTATGTGTTTTAATCCTCAGGAATCCGGAAGTATAAGCTCCAAAAGCCCGATATGATTCCCGACCCCATGAAAGACTGTCTGGTTGTCCAGTGGTTCCACTGAATGATTTTCTGCGGTAGTCATAGGAAATCCCTGATTCTGCTCCAATTGCCAGTAATGGATTGATCTTTAGCTTATATCTGAAGCCACCTGCAATCCCCGCTGATGCACGGACCGGAACGGCACCTTTTTGAGGAATGGGAGGAACTCCCGCATGGAGCTGTACCACCGGGTGAATGAAATTCCTCCGGTTCGGTCCAAAATCAGGATTTTCGGGAAATGGCCTGACTTTTTTTTCAAAGATCGGACTTTGTCCTGTCACTGCCGTCCAGCCAAAAAGGGTGATGACAAAAACAGCCAATATTGTTTTTAGTGCTATTCTTTCCATTCGGTGGTTTTGCCATTTAGCCAGATTCTGAGAATGTCCCCATCCCGTAAATCCTTTGCTGGCAGATAAGTATAGGTATACAGGTTTGCTGAGGCAACGCCATAAAACTTTATCCGTTTGGTTGAATCCATGATCTGGTAATAAAGGCAGGACTTCCATGGGGAGGTTTCCGGGTATGCCGGGTTGACATGTGGTTCTACCCTAAAGGATTCACCGAGCCTTGATATTTCCGGACTGTATCCAATATCGGATTTTACCTTCTTGAAGAAATAGGAGGCTCTGGGGACTCCGTAGCCATGTGAATAGTCAAAGTAGGGATACAGATGACCTGATTTTTCGATAAGTTGCAGAATTTCCATGTTGCTTGCATTCGGCAGGAGTTGCATCAGACAAGCAGCAAATCCGGTTATCAGCGGGGCTGCAAAGGAAGTTCCTGTCATGGTTCGTGCTCTCCCGTCGGAGGTAAAGGCCAGGACAGTCCCTGAAGCACATACATTCGGTTTAAGCCTTCCGTCAGCGGTTGGGCCCAATGAACTAAAAGAGGCTACCAGTGCCGTGTACGGGTCAATGGCCCCGACACTGATGATCGAGTCTGCGTCAGCCGGGGTGCCCATTGTTTTCCAGTGGGTTGATCCTTCATTGCCCACCGAGTTGATAACCAGCACTCCTTTTCTTGCCGCCTCTGAAGCGGCCCGGGCGGCGATGCTTGTTTTGCCATCCAGTTCCTCCTGAAAATACCGGTGGTATGAGTACCCTATGGAGGATTGAATAATATCGGCACCATGATCAACGGCCCATCGGACAGCTGCAGCCCAGTTTTTTTCTTCCTGAAGGGGCTCACCATTCATTTCTGTCCGGGCCAGGAGAAACCCGGCTTCAGGCGCCAGTCCAACCGGCATATTGTTATAAACGCCGGAAATGCATGATAACACAGAGGTTCCATGTGAATTCCCGTGGTATACCTGTTCATTTTTCCCGATAAAATCCCAGGTCTCAAGGATCTGATGACCCTGAAACAGGTGGGCCAGGCCCGGATGAGTATCAGTCCCGGTAAATCCTGCATCAATGATTGCAATCTTTACTCCCTTGCCGTTTATTCCCCGCATGGCAAACTCCTGGCCTTCAAGTAACTCCGTCTGCAAGGAAAGGAGTCGATTTTTGTAATCCGGACTTATACTTTGGAATGACATCAGTAGCGGTATTGATACCACTATGCTCATCAGTATTTTTCTCTTGGTTTCCGTGGTTTTCACAGGACCAAAAGTACCGGTTTTATTTGAAGAGATCAGAGAGGTTTCTTCCCGTTGCTGCATCCGGCGGGGTTATGGTCATAATATGTGCAATAGTGGGAGCGATATCAAGCAGGGTAACCGGTCTGCTGATTGTTTGTTTAGGGATGGTCCAACCATACCAGTATAACGGAATCTTGGTGTCATACGGATATGGGGATCTGGAATCACTATCAGAATTTTTCTCTTCTATCCATCCTGGCTGCAATATCAGGAGCAGATCACCTGTACGGTCAGGATTAAAAGAGTTTTGTACCATGCCGTCCCATGGGCTGGTTATTTCCCCGGACAGAAGCCTGTCTGCCGGGATGGCCCTGGCGATTCCTTCAAAATGTGTCAGAAACCTGGCGGCCTCATCCTGAATAGCCGAGAAAGATATTTTTTTCTGTTCAATAAGGGTTTCATTCAGGTATAACTGCAGGTTCAGGTAACTCTCAACCCACTTTCCATCGCCGTGGACAGCACTTAAATAGGAATTAAGCAATGCCATGGCATTACGGTACCTGAAAAAGCCGCCTGGGAGGTTTAATGCTGCCGAGTAATCGGGATCCATGGCAGCCCCATGTGTCGAGGTCAGGATGAAAAGCGCTTTTTCCTTTCCAACGGATTCCTCCACCTGGTAAATAAGGCGCTGAATATCCATGTCAAGCCGGAGTAATGCGTCAGCCACTTCCCGGGAATCCGGGCCGAAGCGCCTGGTAACTTCATCTATGGCAGTATAGCTGACCCACAGGAGGTCCGGGTATGCATCTTTTCCCAGACTTTCCTCATGGATCGCTGTAATGGCGAAGTCCGTGGTAAGGGTATTTCCATAAGGAACCAGGCTGAGGACCTCGAAATCCTGCGAAAGGCTCTCTTTCCGGATCCTGGCCAGTTTATAGGGGAATGTTTTAAACTGATTATAATACCCGGTCTCCAGGTCGTTGTCATCAGGCGGGCATCCGGTGTAAAGGTTCCCTGCCAACAGCAGGTCCCATTCGCGGGAAAGATAATGTTCTGAACTGTTGCGGAGGTTAAATCCTGCCACCCAGGATGGGATGGAGTTGGCGTATTCTGAACTGGTAATCCACGATCCGAATGTATTGTCGAACCAATAGGCCGATCCCGGAATGTGACCGCAAAGTAGTACAGCTGCTTCCGGTCGTATGGAAATAGAAATAACTTTCGATTTATAATCCGATGCAAGGATGATCCTGTCGCCAATCGTAGAAGCGAGCAATTGCCGGGCGGAGTGCCGGCCATTTCCATTGGCCGGTGTACGGCTTGCATCGGAACTTCCTATCGTTTTGGCAAGGTAATCCCTGGTGCACCAGGTTTCCTCTTTTCTAAGCCTGTTGTACCAGGTCTCGGCTACAATGCCGTGCAGGGCAGGTGGAGTACCGGTAGAAATGGATGCATGCGAAGATCCGATGTCGGCCAGCAGGAAAGGAACGGAAGCGTCAGTATAGCCCGTACCCTGTCGCACAATCTTTTTGATCCCGCCTTCCCCGAACAGGTTCCAATACCTTTCAATCCAGTCATTCCTCAGTCCGTCAACCACAATGCCAACCACCAGGGCTGGTTTGTCCGGATGGGCCTGGGCAGCTGCATTCGGACTGTTAATCAAGGACACTAGGAGCGCCAGCAAATATAATATGGTACGATGCTTCATCAGAAAATGAGATTTTCTACACATTAAAACGAATGTGAAGTATATCCCCGTCTTCAACAATGTAATTTTTCCCTTCAACATAAAGTTTACCAGCATCCCTGCAGGCGGCTTCAGAGCCAAGAGCTAAAAAGTCCTTGTACTTCATTACTTCTGCGCGGATAAAGCCCCGCTGAAGATCAGAATGAATTACCCCGGCAGCTTCGGGCGCCGTGGCCCCTTTATGAATAGTCCACGCCCTTACCTCTTTCGGGCCTGCCGTGAAAAAAACCTCAAGGTTCAGTATGGTAAAAGCTGATCTGATCAATTTGTTTACGCCGGGTTCTTCCAGATTGAGCTCTGAAAGAAAGGCCTGACGGTCCTCAGCTGATTCAAGTTCAGCGATTTCCGCTTCTGATTTGGCAGCGATGATCAGGACTTCTGCACCTTCAAGGCTCACTGAGCTTATAAATCGGGTTGAATATGCATTGCCGTTAACCGCGGATGCTTCATCAACATTGCATACATAAATAACCGGTTTAGAGGTTAGCAGGCAAAGATCGGCAACAAATTCCTCCTCTTCTTTGGTGAGATTCATTGAGCGGACATTCTGGAAGTTTTCCAAATGGTCCTTGATGGCGGTAGTAACTTCCAAACCCCGCTTAGCGGTTTTTTCTCCTACTTTGGCAGCCTTCTCAAACTTAACCATTCGTTTCTCGATTGAATCCAGATCTTTGACCTGTAGCTCCAGATCGATGGTTTCCCGATCCCTGACCGGGTCAACTGTACTTTCGATATGTGGAAGGTTAGGGTCGTCAAAACATCTGACCACATGGATAAGAGCATCACAATTCCGTATATCTGCGAGAAAACTGTTGCCAACCCCTTCACCCTTTGACGAACCTTTTGTCAACCCCGGAATGTCAATTATGTCAACAGTGGTTGGCATCACCCTCGCTGAATGGATCAGACTGTCAATTTGAAAAAGCCTCTCATCCGGGACTTTAACCTGACCAAGGTTTGATTTGTTGGTGCTGAAGGCAAAATTACTGGTGGCAACGCGGGTTTCCGATACACAATTAAACAGGGTTGTTTTACCAATATTCGTAATCCCGATAATGCCGCATTTAAGTCCCATAGTGATTCATGTTAGGCAGCAAAGGTAAAAAAAATGCTATTTTCGCTTCCGCCCAATTAACCTAAGAACAGACATTGATGAATAATGGTATAGCAAACAAGGCCGCGGACACAATCCGCATTCTATCTGCCTCCATGGTTGAGGCTGCCAAATCAGGACATCCGGGGGGAGCTATGGGTGGTGCAGATTTTATTCAGATTCTTTTTTCCGAGTTTCTGACTTTTGATCCGGATAACCGGAATTGGCCCTTTCGCGACCGCTTTTTCCTGGATCCCGGACACATGTCACCTATGCTCTATTCAGCCCTGACGCTCTGTGGCTTTTTTGCAACAGAAGATCTTAAACAGTTCAGGCAGTGGGGCAGCTGCACTCCGGGTCATCCTGAACTGAACCTTGACCGGGGAATAGAGAACACCAGTGGGCCCCTGGGACAGGGGCATTGCATGGCGGTTGGAGCTGCCATTGCCGAAAGATTTATCGCTCAACGATTTGGTGAGTGGTGCAGTCATAAAACCTATACTTATATTTCCGACGGAGGCACCCAGGAGGAGATATCGCAGGGTGCAGGCCGGATTGCGGGTTATCTGGGCCTGAACAACCTGGTTATGTTTTTCGATTCGAATGATATTCAGTTATCAACAGTAACCTCGGCGGTTACCCGCGAAGATACTGCAATGAAGTACCGGGCATGGGGATGGAAGGTTATCAGTATAAACGGAAATAATCCTGATGAAATCCGGAAAGCTTTGGCGGAAGCGATATCAGAATCAGAGAAACCTGTATTAATTATCGGCAAGACGATAATGGGTAAGGGGTGCATCACCAGCGACGGGTCCTCCTTCGAAGGCAAGACTTCAACCCATGGCCAGCCAATCGGTAAAGCGGGTGCAGACTTTAGTGCCACTATAAAAAACCTGGGGGGGAATCCACAGGACCCATTTTCGGTTTCTTCCGAGGTAAAAGGTTACTACGCAAAGGTGCTGGCAGCCAAAAGGGATAAGGCTTCAGAGCGGCGGGGAAGGGAAGCGGAATGGAGGATTCAGGATCCGGATTCCGCCACTTTGCTTGACTCCTGGCTCAAGGAAAATCTGCCGGAAATAGCTTGGAACCAGATGGTCAGCAAGCCCAACCTGGCAACCCGTGAGGCCTCTGGTTTTGTGCTGTCAGGGCTTGCGGATACCCTTGGAAACATGATTGTTATGTCGGCCGATCTGGCCAATTCTGATAAAACGGATGGATTTCTCAAGCGGACCCGGCCAATGTGCTACCAGGATTTCGGCGGCCAGTTCCTTCATGCCGGTGTCTCTGAATTAACTATGGCTTCCCTTGCAAACGGAATGGCTTTGCATGGTGGAATAATACCGGTTTGCGGTACCTTCTTCGTGTTTTCAGATTATATGAAACCGGCGGTTCGTCTGGCTGCACTGATGGAACTCCAGGTTATCTATGTTTGGACGCATGACGCATTCAGGGTTGGAGAGGATGGCCCAACGCATCAGCCGGTTGAGCAGGAAGCCCAGATTCGTCTTTTGGAAAAACTCAGGAATCACTCAGGAAATCCCTCAGTCGTGGTTTTAAGACCTGCTGACAGCGCTGAGACCGTCGTCTGCTGGAAGATGGCCTTGAAAAACACCGATACACCGACGGCTCTGCTTCTGTCCAGACAGAGTATTCGGGATTTGCCGGCTCCGGAGAAATCAACCCGGCTGGAGCAATCGGAACAAGCTGCCCGGGGAGCGTATGTTGCTGCCAGCACCGGAAAAAATCCTTCAGTCGTTCTTGTCGGAAATGGCTCCGAGGTTTCCACCTTGCTGGAGGCTTCTGGGATTCTATTAGACAAATACGGAATTAGTACACAAGTAGTATCTGCTCCATCTGAAGGACTTTTCAGGTCCCAGGATACTTCCTATCAATCAGGTGTTTTGCCCAACGGAATTCCTGTTTTTGGTCTAACAGCCGGATTATCAGAAACATTAAGGGGATTGGTCGGATTCAATGGTGCAATCTGGGGCCTTGACCATTTTGGTTTTTCTGCTCCTGCCGAGGTGCTCGATGAGAAATTTGGATTTACACCCGATAATATCGTTAATCAGGTAAAGAAGCTTCTTGGACAAGCTTAAAGCGGTGAGGGCAACGACATGAACCCTGTGATTCAGAAACGCGATGAAGGAAACAACCAACGATGCCGAACTGATCAGCCAATTCAGGGATCCAAATCTCAGGGAGCAAGCTTTCCGAAAGATACTGGCCCGCTATCAGGAAAAACTGTACTGGCATGTACGCAGGCTGGTTGTCAATCACGACGATACGGATGATGTCCTTCAAAATACGATGATTAAGATCTGGCGTGGTCTTACAGGTTTCAGGGAATCATCAGAATTATATACCTGGATGTACAGGATTGCTTCAAATGAGGCCATTACCTTTTTGAAAGCCAGGCAAAAAGAAAGGAATTTTATCGCGGATGATCCGGAAGATGCCTTGATTGGCCGGATGAAATCTGACCCCTATTTTGATGGTGACGAGGTTTTTTTGAAATTGCAGTCAGTTATCAGCGAATTACCGCCCAAGCAGCAGCTGGTTTTCCGGATGAAGTATTTTGATGAGATGCCTTACGAGGAAATGGCACTGGCTCTGAAAACATCTGTTGGCGCATTGAAAGCATCATACCACCACGCCGTCCGTAAGATCCAGGTGGCATTTACTTCAACCGATTAAACTAAATTAGGGGAAGAAGGTCTAAACCAAAGGAGATCAGAACATGGCAACTGAAAAATATATATGGGAGAAGGATGGATTCCGGAAGGATCCATACAGGATACCACAGGGTTATTTTGAAAGTCTGGGAGACCGGATCATTTCACGGATCGACCCTGGCACGGAGGCTCCTCTTACTGTAAGGCCCACTCTGATTCGTCCATGGATGACATGGGTTTCGGGGATTGCAGCCGTTTTTGTGCTTGGCTGGTTCGGTCTCCGGGAGTTTTACCTTAAACCACATCAGGAATTGCAGATTCAGGAGAGTCTGTCGCATTTTACTGATTATTATGGTGAGGAACTAAATGAAGGACTATTAGCTGGTTTTGTGGCAGATTATGAGGTTGAGGTCAGTTTTCTGACCCAGATTGACTATCAGGACCTTATCAATGCAGAGCCTGAAAGTACAGAAGAACTAATTTACGAATCCATTATTTTCTAAATAAACCTCGATATGAAGACTGCGAAATTATTTTTGGTTGGCCTTGCAATGGTTGCTTTTTCATTGCATGGACAGGAGCGATCAGAGCGTTTCCAGAAGGCCATGGAAGAAATGCAGGCGGAGAGAGTTTCCTTTCTTACCACAAAACTTGAATTAACTGTGGAAGAAGCCCAGAAATTCTGGCCGGTTTATAATGAATATCTCAAGCAGAGGGAAGAGCTTATCTGGGGGCGACGGGAGAAGTTCGGCCGGGATTTTAAGCCTGATGATGCTACCGATGAACAGATGAAGAAGATGTTAAATGATATGCTCGATCAGGAAATAAAACTAGCCCAGCTTAAAAAGGATTATTATACAAAGATACAGGAAGTGTTACCTGTTAAGAAGGTGTTGAGGCTCCAGAGGGCTGAGCAGGATTTCATGAACCATATGCTCAATCAGATCCGCGGGGGAGATAAATCAGGCGACGGCAGAAATCCGGGCCGGCCTAATTTCAAAAGTCCCCGGGGTGGTGAATTCTGATAAACTCAGCTGCCGAATGGATTAGCGGGTACAATATCCTGTCTTCACGAATAAAAGGAATTCCCTTACGGAATTCCTTAAATAAGCTCTCGATCTTTTCCGATGAACAGGCCGGCCTTCTGAATTCGAGCGCCTGGCAACTGCCAAGTAATTCAATGGCCAGAATATTCTCCAGGTTGCTGATAATGCGCAGCGTTTTTGTGGCTGCATTTGCTCCCATGCTGACATGATCCTCCTGCCCATTCGATGATTCAATGGAGTCGACAGAGGCTGGCGTTGCCAGTTGTTTGTTCTGGCTGACCAGTGAAGCCGCGGTATATTGAGGAATCATGAGACCGGAATTGAGCCCGGGTTCAGCAACCAAAAAAGGCGGCAACCCACGTGATCCGGACAGCAATTGATACGTTCGCCTTTCTGATATATTACCCAGTTCGGCCAATGCAATTCCCATCAGGTCGAAAGTTATTGCCAACGGCTGACCATGAAAATTTCCGGCTGAAATTATCTCATCCTGGTCAGGGAATATGGTAGGATTATCCGTCACTGCATTCACTTCACGCGAGAAAACCGCAGATGCATAATCGAGGGCATCCTTGGTAGCACCGTGTACCTGCGGCATACACCGGAAAGAATAGGGATCCTGAACCTGTGTTTTTTTTCGCGAAATCAGTTCACTGCCTTTCAGGATGTCCGTAAAATACCTCGCTACATCAATCTGTCCCGGATGCGGCCTGATCTCCTGGATCATCGGATGGAAAGGTTCAATCCTGCCGTCAAATGCATCAAGTGAAAGGGCTCCTATCATATTGGCCCATTGGTAAAGATCGTTACCCCGGATCATGCTCCAAACCCCCAGAGCGCTCATAAACTGCGTTCCGTTCAACAGGGCGAGTCCTTCCTTTGCCTGAAGTTCAATCGGGTCCCAGCCTTTTTCCTGAAGCACCTCGCCTGCATCCCTTTTCTTTCCGTTAAACCACACCTCTCCTTCTCCGATTAAGGGTAGTGAAAGATGTGCAAGGGGAGAAAGATCTCCACTTGCACCGAGGGAGCCCTGGTCATATACAACAGGCAAAACATCCTCGTTAAAGAAATCGATCAGCCGGAGGACGGTGAGAAGCTGGACTCCGGAATGTCCGTAGGAGAGGGATTGGATTTTTAAAAGAAGCATCAGCCGGACCAGAATCTCTGGCAGGACAGAGCCAGTGCCGCAGGCATGGGATCGTACCAGATTGATCTGAAGGGTTTTGAGGTCCCTCGCAGGAATGGTTTTGTCATGCAAGGCGCCAAAACCTGTTGTAATCCCGTAGATGGGATTCCCGGAAACGCCTACCTTTCTTTCCAGATATTCCCGGCAATGAACAATTCTTTTTCTGGCCTCCTCCGAGAGCTCCAGCTTTGCCGGTTTTGAAATGATGTCCTGAATGGTTGTCAGGCTGAGTTTTTTCGGACTGATCAAATGAATACTCATACTACAGGATGCTCTGATAAATGTGATCTGACAAATCAACCAGGCCAATCGAAACCTGTGTTCCCGAATTCATATTCTTAACAGCGGCTTGTTGCAGTGCCCATTCATTTTCGCCGATCATAACGACAATCGGAATATGGTTGTTATCAGCATACTGCATTTGCTTTTTAATCTTGGACGGGTCGGGGAATATTTCGGTACGGATGCCCCTTTTTCTGCAGGCGTCTGCCAATGTGTTGTAAACAGAAGGATTTGGACTACCGAAATTAAGAAATAATACCTGGGTGGTTGTCTGTGTCATAGGTGGGAACGCCTTTGAATGTTCCAGAACATCATAAATCCGGTCTGCGCCGAAGGATACGCCAACACCGGAAACACCAGGCATGCCGAATATTCCGGTCAGATCGTCATACCGCCCGCCACCGCAGATTGATCCGATGGCAATATCAGCTGATTTTACCTCGATGATGGCCCCGGTATAATAATTGAGCCCTCTGGCTAAAGACAAATCAAATTCAATAGGGGCGCTGACGCCGGAATCTTTCAACAGGCTAAAGACTTCTGTGATTTCAAGGATGCCCGCCCGTCCGGTTTCAGAAGACTGGGCAAAGTCGGCAATTGCTTTTAACCGCACTTCATTTGAACCCGACAAAGTGATCACCGGCCTGATTTTTTCAAAGGATTCTTTGCTAAGTCCTTTCTCAACCCATTCATTCTTAACTTCTTCTATTCCAATTTTATCCAGTTTATCCAATGCAATCGTAATGTCGGTCAGCCGGTCAGGATAACCAGAGACCTCAGCCATACCGGCGAGAATTTTCCGGTTGTTGATCTTAATGATGATCCGTGTTTTGAGCCTAAGGAATACTTCATCGATGATCCGGATAAGCTCGGCCTCGTTTAACAGGGAATCACTCCCGATAACATCCACATCACACTGGTAAAACTCCCGGTAGCGTCCTTTCTGGGGACGGTCGGCCCGCCAGACGGGTTGAATCTGATACCGCTTGAATGGGAAGGTGATTTCATCCCGATGCTGTACAACAAAGCGGGCAAAAGGAACCGTAAGGTCATAGCGAAGGGCTTTTTCAGCCAGTTTAGGTGCGAGCGACCGGCTGATTTCCGGTGATGAGGCTGGATCATTTTGGAGCCGGGTGGCAATCTCTGGCTTAATGGCTCCGGCAAAATCGCCGGAATTGAGAATTTTGAATATTAGTTTATCCCCCTCCTCGCCGTATTTACCCGTAAGGGTCTCCAGAGTTTCCATCGCCGGCGTTTCAATCGGCTGATAGCCGAATAATTCAAACACCGTTCGAATGGTATTGAAGATGTAATTTCTCCGCATCATCGGAATGGGTCCGAAATCGCGGGTTCCTTTTGGTAAAGTTGGTTTTTGATTCATAACGGTCCCGGTAGACCGCAAAAATAGTATAAAAACCTGTTATCGGGAGAATCGGTACAGATAATCAGAGATGCTGGTACCCATTCTATCCTTGAGGTTCTTGCTTCCGAATGAATCGAGATACTGGCGAACGTTCGCCGGTCCTGCCAGGTGAGCGGCAGCCAGAATGCCAGCCCTTGTGATCCTGATGGTATCACTCACGGTATACCCAACGTACCGTTTAAAATATTCATTTAGTGATGTCTCGTTAATCTTTAAGAGAATGTCCATGGCTTTTTCCTGCTCGGCTTCGGGAAATATGCCAGGGTTTACCTTGAAATCAAGGAGGGTAATGGACCCGTATCCCGTGGCTTCAAGGGCACTTTTCCCGAACTGATACTTTCCGATGAAACCGTACCGGTTGAATTCTTTCCAGTTATTCATCGATTCAACCCGTGCCAGGGAATTCTTAAAGCGGTTGTACTTCAGCTTGTATTGGATTTTGTCCTTGCTAATAATATCAGCTCTCATACTTTCCAACATGGAAAACGGATCCCCACCGGGAGGAAGATCGGGGGCCGGTAACCAGATGGGTAATGCCAGAAAGGTAAAAAGGATAAATATTTGTCTAAATCTCATTGTATTCTATACTTACTTTCAAACGGAACAAAGCCTGATTTGTTTTATTGCCTGTCCGGAATTTTTGCAAAGATACAGATTTTCTGATGATTACGCAAATCCGTTGTTCGGAGAACCCCTCAAAACCAACTGGGATCCCTCAACGAACCGGCAGGAGAACCGGATATTTTTCATTTAATCTTCGAAGGAAAAAGAAAAGGAGTTCATTCTGTTTCTTCTTTTTCAGTGCCATAAATTCATCATACAGGGCAGGGTCCCGGATCAGAATAGCCTTAACCGACTCCCTGTTGAAACTCATTATCTTGCCAGATTCAAAATCGAGGAGGTATTGCCTGGTTTCTGTAGACCTGGAGGTACGGTTATAGGGGCGGCTATAGTAGGGATTGTAGTATCCGTAGTTATAATAATCATTATAATAGGGGTCATAATGCGTGTCGATAACTGTTACGTCGGAAATAAAATGGCAGACATGCCCGATAATGGGCATTCTATTAAACTGCCCATTATACTGGATGAATATCTTGCCATCCTGACAATAACCCCATATTCCAGTGGTTGCGATTTCCCGGCTTGACCCGAATTCGTCAAAAAAGCTGATGGTTTTATTTTTTACAAGGTTTTTATAAAAATTGAAATCAAAGGGGTCATCATTTGAAATTATGCGGATAGCCGGAACGGGACTATTCTCCTTAACTTGTTCAAACGTAAGGTAGAGGCCAGGAACAAACCGGAATTCAGGAGTGTACTTAACGCGTTGAGCGGAATCCTGCTGGGCATGGGAGCTGATAGGAATCAGCAGGCAAATGAGTATGGCTGTTATTAAACGCATATTTTCAAATATACTTTTTTTACTTTTAGCTTCGTCGAGATCAGAGTATGAAAAAGTACAAAATCTATGCCGCCGGTTCATTTGTTGAGACTGCGAAACAATTGGAAATTCGCAGGCCTTTTGATGGAAGTATCTTTGCTTCAGTGGGTATTGCTGATTCTTCATTATTGGAGGAATGCATAATTGCAGCCAGCAATGCTTCGGAAGTCATGCGCAAAATGCCATCCTTTGAGCGCAGTTCGATCCTGAGTATGATAACCGATGGCATGCAGGACAGAAGAATGGTGCTGGCGGAGGTATTGTGTCAGGAGACCGCCAAGCCACTTAAATTCGCAATTGGTGAGGTTGACCGGGCTATCCAGACTGTAAAAATTGCATCTGAGGAAGCCAGAAGAATTCAGGGTGAATATCTCAGCCTCGACTGGACCCCGGCCGGCGCAGGGAAGGAAGGGTGGGTGAAGTATTTCCCGGTTGGTGTTGTCGGAGCTATATCCCCCTTTAATTTTCCGCTGAATCTGTCGGTACATAAGCTCGCCCCTGCACTTGCCGCCGGTAATGCGATCCTTTTAAAACCCGCCTCTCAGACACCGGTCACCGTTCTTGAGTTGGCCGCGATCATTGATGCAACCCCGCTGCCGAAAGGTGCGGTATCCATTCTTCCCATGTCCCGACTGACCGGATCAGCACTTGCCACAGATCCGAGAATTAACCTGTTGACCTTTACCGGATCACCTGACGTGGGTTGGAACCTAAAATCACAGGCAGGCAAAAAAAAGGTGGTGTTGGAATTGGGAGGAAATGCAGGGGTCCTGGTTTCCCGGACTGCTGAGCGGGAAGTCGCTGTAAGAAAGTGTGTTGTAGGAGCGTTTTCTTATTCGGGACAGGTTTGCATTCATGTCCAGCGAATCCTTGTTGAAAAATCTGTTTTCAATACTTTCTGCCTTCGGTTCATTGAGCTCACAAGAGAGCTGAGGGCCGGTGATCCGATGGATGCCAATACCGATATTTCTGCAATGATCGATGAACCGAATGCAGTGCGGGTGGAGGAATGGATAAATGAAGCGGTTGAAGCAGGGGCACGGGTGCTTTACGGTGGCAAGCGAACAGGATCTTATGTCGAACCAACCGTGATTACCGGAACGCAGACTGATATGAAGGTATGCGGGCTTGAAGTCTTCGGCCCGGTCGTTACGATTGATCCCATCGATTCCATCAGTGAAGGGATTATCAGGATCAATGATTCAAAATATGGACTCCAGGCCGGAGTTTTCACAAATGACCTCCGGGAAATGAATGAAGCTTTCAACGATCTCCATGTTGGCGGAGTTGTGATCAACGATGTCCCGACATTCCGGGTTGACCATATGCCATATGGAGGGATCAAGGATTCAGGCCTTGGGCGTGAAGGTGTGAAATACGCTATCCTTGAAATGATGGAGTCAAAGCTCCTTGTAAGAAATTTTTAAAACCGGGAACGGTACCCTATAGTATGAAAAAAACACAACTCTTACTTCTGATTGCAGTAATCGCTTTCCAGGCCGGATTTAGCCAGGGAATGAAGAAACCTGTGGATTTTACCTTGTATGACAGCTGGAAATCCTTATCCGGACAACGGATATCTGGCAACGGTGATTGGCTGCTTTATTCCATCAACCCTACGGCAGGAGATGGGGAGCTTTTCATTCAAATGAGCACCGAAGGCTCTCCCAAACGGGTTTTTAAGAGAGGGACACAGGCACTCTTTGATCCCAATTCCTCCTTCATTGCGTTTAAGATCACTCCGCAGGCAGACACCGTCAGAAAGGCAAAACTGGACAAAGTAAAGACTGAAAAAATGCCTAAGGATACCCTGGGAATCTATCTCCTGGCTACCGGGCAAACCACTTTCTATCCCTCGCTAAAATCTTTCAAGGTTGCTGATGAGGCATCTTCATGGCTGGCATTTCAGATGGAAGATTCAAAATCAGATTCCAAGCCGGAGAAAAAAGATTCGACTGCCACGGGTAAGAAGCCGGAGGAGAAATCGAAGAAGAAGCCAGAATTTAATGGGACTCCATTGTATGTAATCAATCCGGTTACCCGGGATTCCCAGCAGTTTCCCCTTGTTACCGAATACAATTTCTCCAAGAAGGGGACTTTGCTGTATATGGTCAGTATTCAGGAAGATTCGGTAAAAACTTCTACAATACGGATTTTTGATACGAAAACCGGCATATCCCGTGATATAGGAACACTGAAAGGTGTTGCCAAGGGATTGGTTTCCGATGAGTCGGGCTCACAACTTGCTTTCCTCTTTTCTGCCGATACAGGGAAAACCAAGGTATATAGCCTGTACCATTGGACGGAGAAGGATAATTCGCCCCGGTGCATCGCAGATGTCTCCACCCCGGGTATGAATTCGGGCTGGTCGGTGAGCGAGAATGGAAGGATATCCTTTACCCCGAATGGACAGCGAATCTTTTTTGGGACGGCCAAAAAGCCAGAGGTAAAAAAAGAAGAAAAAGATACGATTCTTGCAGATGACAAGGTATCGGTCGATATCTGGCACTGGCGCGAGGATGTACTGCAAAGTATTCAATTGAAACAGGCCGATCAGGCAGCACGAAAAAACTACCAGGCTGTATACAATATCAAGAAAGGTCAGATGATCCAGCTGGGTAGCCCGGATTTTATTGACAATTACCGATTGATTCAGCAGGGGGATTTTGATAAGGCTTTCGGGAATAATTTGAAGCCTTTTCTTTATACTAACTCGCTGACCTCCAAAAACCTCAAGGACGTTTACATCGTTGATCTGAACAACGGGGTTAATCAGAAGTTATTTGAGAGACTGCAGGTGAGTCCCCAGCCATCTCCGTTGGGTAATTACCTGGTATGGTGGGAACCTGCCGACAGTTCCTGGAATGCCTATGGAATTAAATCAGGTTTAACAGTCAATCTTACCAGGGAGATACCTGTACAATTTGTAAACAAGAACCACGATACCCCCGATGAACCCGGTAGTTACGGTACTATGGGATGGTCAGACAAAGATGATTTTCTGTACCTCTATGATGAATTCGACATCTGGAAAGTTGACCCGGACAGCAAGGAAAAGGCGGTTTGTGTTACCCAGGGCTTTGGCCGGGTGAACAAGATAACCTTCAGGTATACTTCTCTTGATCCCGATGAAAAGTTTATAGACGGAAAGAAAGAAAACCTTTTTGCGGTAACGGAATTTGAAACCAAAAGGTCGGGGTATTACCGGTTTTCTACAGATAAACCGGATCTAAAGAAAATCATGCTGGATGATTGCAGGTATTCCGGTCTTAACAAGGCAAAGAACGCCGACAAGCTTATCTGGACCCGCAGTACAATCAGTGAGTATCCTGATTTCTGGATCGGGGACCTGGATTTCAAGGGCGCAAGGAAGGTCAGCAATACCAATCCCCAACAATCGGACTACAACTGGGCAAAGGTTGAGCTGATCAAATGGACCGGCCTTAACGGTCAGCACCATCAGGGACTTCTCTACAAGCCAGAGAACATGGATCCTTCCAAAAAGTATCCGTTGATTGTTTATTTTTATGAACGGCATTCCGACGGACTTCATACGCATTATTATCCACGCACCAGTGCCAGTACTGTAAACCCGCTTGAGTTTGCTTCGAACGGGTACCTGGTTTTCATGCCTGATATTCATTTTATTATCGGTAATCCCGGAAAATCATTCTATAATGCCATCATGAGCGGGATCATGTACCTGGAGCAACGGGGGTACGTTGATATGGAGCATCTCGGGATCCAGGGTCAGAGCTGGGGTGGTTACGGAACCGCATTTATGATTACTCAGACGGATGTCTTTGCTGCTGCTTCGCCGGGAGCTCCCGTCAGCAACATGACATCAGCCTATGGGGGTATCCGCAACGAAAGCGGGATGGTCAGACAATTCCAATACGAAAAGTCACAAAGCCGTATCGGGGGAACACTTTGGGAAAAGCCCGAGTATTTTATTGAGAACAGTCCGCTTTTCTTTGCCGACAGGATTAATACTCCCTGCCTCATTCGCCACGATGACGCCGACGGTGCGGTTCCCTTTGCTGAAGGAGTGCAGCTGTTTGTTGCACTGAGACGGCTGGGTAAACCTGCCTGGCTGATCAATTACAACAACGCTCCCCACAATCTGTCGAGGCAGGCAGATAAAAAAGACTGGAGTGTCAGGCTGATGCAGTTCTTCAACCATTACCTGAAAGGTGAGCCTGCTCCGGACTGGTTGACCAATGGCGTAAAAGCAGTGGATAAAAAGACCAACGAAGTTTATTACTGGCCTTTTACCGAGAAGTAGCAAGGGAATGTGCGTATTTCTCTCAATGCGCGCTGATAAGTCGAATCTGCAAAAGAGGTTCGATGCAACGCTTGTGGAGGAGGAGTTCTTTGGCCCCAAATACGTTCAGAGTGCCTTCGAATTTCCCGGGTGGCCTGTTATTTCATCCGAAAAACCTGACAAGATCGGGCTGATGCAATGGGGCTTGATACCGCACTGGGTGAAAGACTCAGCGGCTGCGGCGGAGATCCGCAGCCGCACGGTAAACGCCCGTTCTGAGACGCTTCTGGAGAAGCCCGCTTTCCGGCTGGCTGCAGCAAAAAACCATTGTCTGGTATTGGCCGATGGGTTCTTTGAGTACCGTGAAATGAACGGCAGGAAATTCCCTTATTATATCAGGATTCATGAAGGCCGGCTATTTGCCATGGCGGGCCTTTATGACATCTGGGCGGACCGGAGTACGGGTGAAGTAGTTACCTCCTTTTCTATCATTACCACCGAAGCCAACTCATTGATGGAGATGGTGCATAATGTCAGGAAGCGAATGCCTGTGATTCTGGCGGAGGAGGATGAGAGGGTCTGGCTGTCAAAAATGGAAGACTTCCAGACTCTGCTGAAGCCGTTTCCTGCCGAACAGATGGAAGCATGGCCGGTATCCCGCCTACTTACGTCGCGAAATCAGAAGAAAAACAGTCCTGAGGTGCTGGTTAAGTTTGATTACCCGGAGCTCCCGGATCCGGATGGGCAGCAGGGTAGACTGTTCTGAGCTTATAATTCAATGGATCCTTCCTCGAAGGCTTTGTGCTTGGAAGCCAGCAGTGCAATCATCCTCCGGATGGTTTCTATGGCTTCAATGGTATCATCAGAAACAGGCCTTTTTTTCATCTTCATCAGCATATAGCCATACAAAACGGTGAGGCACACTTCCATATCGGCGATCTTTTCACGTATTTTCATCTTCAGCCTGAAATCGCTGATGTTGTGAACGGCATCCTGATAAAGCTCCTGATAGTCTGAATGAAAGGGACTCTCAATCATTCTGAAATGAAAATCATTAAGGTCGTCCACAAGGCTGTCCAGAATCTGCAGGTGTCCCTGTTCCAAAACCTTTTCGGCTCTCATGGATTCAATGAGCTCAGCATACCAGTTGCCGATTTCAACTTTTTCCCCTGCAGAAACTTTGTATTCACTCACAATCTCCCGGTTGATTTTATCCATCTGGAAATTATAAGCTCTGAAAAGATCCTCCAATTGCCACATGTAGAGGATATATTCGGCAATATTCTCTTTGCGTTTCTGACGTGCGATAATCATAATGATCAATTAAAAATCCAGTTTATCGAAGTCCCGCCGATCTTTCTTTGTGGGACGCCCTGATCCACGCTCCCGGGTGTAAAAGGCGCTTTCCCGGATTTGATGCATGCGATCAATCTCTTCCTGTGGAGTAAGATTTGTGACATTTGCAACTGCTTCGGCCGCAGAAACCCGCTTTTCGATCAGGCCCGTAACCAAAAAGGTCAGGGTGAGAGGAGGACGTTTTACAACAATATGGTCACCAATCCTTACCATCCTGCTGGCCTTGACGGGTTCACCTCCAATCAGGACACGGCCATTTTTACAAAACTCTGTCGCCAGGTTTCTTGATTTGAATAACCTAACAGCCCAAAGCCATTTGTCAATTCGTACAGATTCAACCATCAGTCAGCAATCTCGAGTTTGAATCCGGTGCCATGAATATTTACAATATTGACTGATGGCTCCTCCCTGAGGTAGCTCCTAAGTTTAGCGATGTAAACATCCATGCTTCGTCCCATGAAGTAATCATCAGACCCCCAGATGTTTAATAGTAATTGTTCCCGGCGAACCAACTCGTTGACATTTTGACAAAGCATCCGGAGCAGGAGGGCTTCTTTTTTGGTCAGTCTTTTTTCCTCACCATGCAGTTGAAGCAACTGATTAGCAAAATCGAACAGTACAGACCCAATTGAATAAATTTCACGCCTGGAAGGCTCAACGGTTTTCCCGACCCTTCTCAGAATGATTTCAATTCTCAGTTTTAGTTCTTCTGTGCTGAAGGGCTTAGTCATGTAGTCATCAGCACCCATTTTCAGCCCCTTAATCCGGTCTGCTTCCAAGGCTCTTGCCGTTAGGAAAAAGAATGGGATTTTGGGGTTGATCCGATGGATATCTTCGGCCAGTGAAAAACCATCTTTGGCCGGGAGCATGATATCCAGAATGCATAAATCGAAATTACCTGATTTGAAAGTGCCAAGGGCCGTTATGCCGTTTTTCTCCCATGTGACTTTATAGCCCTCCAGTTCGAGGAAATCCTGCAGCATGTAACCCAGGTTCTGGTCATCCTCAACGAGAAGCAATTCGGCTTTGATCGGTTTCATAATGGTAGATTGATAATGAACCTTGATCCTTTTCCCTGTTCGCTCTTAACGGTAATTGTCCCATTATGAGCTTCAACCATGGTTTTAACATAATACAATCCGATTCCGGTTCCCTTGACATTGTGCAGGTTACCGGTTGGAACCCTGTAGAATTTTTCAAAAACGTGCCGCTGGGCTTCCGGGCTGATTCCAATACCATTGTCTTCTACCTCAATGGTGAAGGTCGATTCACCGGCGCGTGTGTGGATAACGATCCGGGGATCAGCCTGAGTGTACTTCAGGGCATTATCAATCAGATTATGGATAATATTTGTAAAATGAACAGGATCGACGCTCAGTTCCGGGGAATCAGCCTTAAAGTTGAGGTTGACCACTGATCCCTGAACACAATCCTCAAGGCAAATATTATCAACTGCATCCCGGATTAATTCATGAATGTCGGTTGGTTGCCTGTCGACCTGCAGGTCCTCGCGATTCCTGAGCGCAACCTGAAGGATCCTGTCAACCTGATGCCGCATTCTTGTGTTTTCCTGCGAGACAATGTCGACGTACTTTGTAAACCGGTCAGGATCATCACAAATCCCGGGACGCCGGAGCACCTCTGTCGCAAGGGAAATATTAGCGATCGGGGTTTTAAACTCATGGGTCATGTTATTAATGAAATCATTTTTGATCTCACTGACCTTTTTCTGACGGAGAATCGTAAGGACGATATAGGCGAAACTTAGGATGACTATGAGGAGAAACACAGTTGATGATCCCAGCCAAAGAATCATGTCCATCAAAATCAGGCGCCGGGGGCGGTTGAACCGTACTTCCATATGATGGCTTTGATCGGAGTGAAGGCAGGAAAGGCTGATCCGATGGCGGCTAACCAATCCTTTATTGGTTTTTACTCCCTTTTTTTCGAACATGACCTCACCTGTGGAGCACTTGATAACCCGCAATTCGAAAAGGGTATCGAGTCCGTGGTAGTCAAAATGGACACGTAGCAAAGAGTCCATTCTGGAGGGATCAAGGTTTATAAAAAGGCTGTCGGCATTGCTTGGCGTGCTCAGGCAGCCACCTGAGACATTACAGGGGGCTGTTTGGTTATAAGCCACATAATCATCAAGGGCGCCCTGCAGGGCGATGGTTACCCGGCTGTTGAACTGATCTTCGCCTAACCGCAATGCATTACTGATCCAGAATAACTGGGTAATGATCAGCCCAACCAGGGAAATAGCGGAAAGGATGATGATCAGCCTGATCGTATACTTCTTCATCGTGACGAAATTTGTGCAAAGATAATAGCTCGTGAAGGGGGATTGTGTGATTAACAACTATTTAACAGCAGGCTGACCAGAAATCCCCGTGATCAGTTGCGGGTATTGAATTGAGTCATGGTCCGGTCAATGCCGGTCATGCCGAAACTAATTATAGCGTCCGTTGATTTTTTGAGCAGGGCAGGGAGTTGTTCTTTTTCCTTTGCGGACCAGCTCCCAAGGACATAATCGATTTGATTGAAAAGTTTTTCTTCTGGGCCGATGCCAAACCGAAGACGGGCAAAATCCTGGTTACCCAGTATTTCGCTGATATGCTTAAGACCGTTATGTCCCCCATCGCTGCCGTTTTTTCGAAGCCGTAATTTTCCGAACGGGAGAGCCAGGTCATCGACAATAACCAGCAGGTTTTCTTGTTCAATTTCCTGTTTTGCCATCCAGTACCTGATGGCGTTACCGCTCAGGTTCATATAGGTTGATGGCTTGAGTAGGAAGAAGATGCCGGATTTGTACCGTAACTCACAGACTTCTCCATACCGGGCGGGTTTAAAAACAACATTGGACGCTCCGGCAAGAGCGTCCAATATTGCAAATCCCACATTATGACGGGTATTAGCGTATTCTGCGCCGATATTACCCAATCCTGCGATCAGATATTTCACGGGCCTTCATTTAAGGATTTCTCACGTTATTTTTTTGCTGCTGGTGCTGCAACTGCGGCTGGTGCTTCCTCAGTTCCCACGGCACCTTTTACTGCCCGGGTTGTTTTAAGCGAAACAATCACTGCGTTCTTCGGATCAAGCATTGTGAAATCGTCGTATTTCAGATCACGAACTTTAATCGTTAGTCCTACTTCGAGTTCTGTGACATCCAGGATCAGTGCATCGGGGAGCTTGGTCGCTTCTCCACGGATTTTAACCCGTTTCATTTCCATTTTCAGTTTACCTCCCTGTTGAACACCCTTTGCGAATCCCTCAAGCTGGACCGGAATGGAAACCGATACCGGTTGGCCTTCCACAACTCTCAGGAAATCCATGTGAAGGATAAGGTCGGAAACGGGATGGAATTGGATGGCCTGAATGATGGCCTGATGAATAGTGCCCTCGATGTTGATATTAAGGAGATAGACACTGGGGGTGTACACTATATGGCCGAACTCCTTGGCGTTGGCCATGAAGTGGATGGGTTCACCGCTGCCGTAAAGTATACAGGGAATAGATTCTTCTTTGCGAACCTTTTTGGTTGCCTTTTTACCTAACTCCGTGCGGAGCGTTCCGTTCAGATCGAATGTTTTCATTGTTAAATTGTGCTACTCAGGACTGAACTGCGCTAAGCCGGCTGATCGCAGCGACAGTCCCCCATTACACCTAGGTTAATTATCCGGCTAAAAATGAGGGTGCAAATATAGCAATTAAAACAAGAAAGTGGTGCTGATCGACTGATTATTATATACCTTTTTAATAATGTCGGAGAAGAGGTCAGCTATGGAAATAACCTGGATTTTGGGGCTTGGTTTCCTGAGGGGTATTGAATCCGTAACGATAACTTCGGTGAGAGCTGATTGTTCTATTCTTTCATAGGCGGGTCCTGTGAGGAGCGCATGTGTTGCCATGCAGCGCACGGATATGGCGCCGCTCTCCATAATAAGATTCGCAGCGGTTGCAATGGTTCCTGCTGTATCAATCATGTCATCGACCAAAACGACATTCTTACCTTTTACATCACCAATAATGGTCATTTCACCGATCACATTGGCAGCCTTTCTGGTTTTGTGACAGATAACCATTGGTGCATCCAGGTATTTTGAATAGGAATTTGCACGCTTGGTGCCGCCGGTATCAGGAGATGCGATTACCAGATTGTCAAGTTTGAGGGAACGGACATGGTCAATAAATACGGTGGAGGCGTAGAGATGATCAACAGGCACGTCGAAGAATCCCTGAATCTGGTCAGCATGCAGATCCATGGTAATTACACGGCTGACCCCGGCAGCTGCCAGCAGGTTGGACATTAATTTAGCTGCAATTGAAACTCTGGGCCGATCCTTTCTATCCTGCCGTGCAAATCCGAAGTAGGGGATAACGGCTACAATTTTGTAAGCTGAAGCCCGGCTGGCGGCATCAATCATCATAAGAAGTTCCAGGAGATTCTCAGCCGGTGAATAAGTTGATTGAACGATGAAAACAAAGTCACCCCTGACTGTTTCTTCAAAGCAGGGTTGAATCTCTCCGTCACTAAATCGGAGTACCGAGGATTTCCCCAGTTCGATACCATAAGAAGCTGAAATTTTCTCCGCCAGGTACCGGGAGCCGGTCCCCGAGAAAATCTTGATCGGACTGTTAGGCTGCATAAAGAAACTGTTTAAATGACAAGGTAACTGGTAACCGCAGCAAATGTAAACAATAATTAACCCTTCGTTCCGGGATGGTTGAAAAGTAGGTTTGTTTGTTGAATAAACCCGAGCAGTTCATCGCGACCTGTTCCGGTGACCGAGGATGTCAGAAACTCGCGCGGAAGCTCATCCCATTCAGCTTTCATGACTTTACGGAAAGCGGCGATGTTTTTCATAGCCTGGTTACCGGAGATCTTATCGGTTTTTGTGAACACAAGAACGAATGGAATCTGGTTTTCACCGAGGAAAGTGATAAAGGATATATCTATTGCCTGGGGCTCCAGCCGGCTGTCAATGAGAACAAACAGTGACATCAGGTTTTCCCTGGATTTCAGGTAGGCGGTTGTGAAACCTGAAAACACCTTGCGATCGGTTTTTGAAACTTTCGCGTAACCATAGCCCGGAAGATCGGCGAGAAACCAGTTATCATTAATAATAAAATGGTTGATTGCCCTTGTTTTCCCCGGCGATCCGGATACTTTGGCGAGGGCTTTCCTGCCGGTGAGCAGGTTTATCAGGGTTGATTTCCCAACATTCGAGCGGCCGATAAATGCATATTCCGGCTTATCAGGCTTGGGACACTTGGAAGGATTAGTGTTCGAAGCTACAAAGGCTGCTGTTTTAATCACCATGCTCAATATACACCTCCATCACCCGGCACTCCTCTCTGGGTTCAAATTTTACTTCTTTAATGATTGCCGGCAACAATATTGTATGGCCTTTCTTAACCAACATCGGTATCTCATCTCCGAAAAAGAGGAGAAAGCTTCCCTGGGTGCAGATGTAAATAACAAACGAGTCTAAATCCTCGTAATCCCTTTCAACAGTTCGGTTCAGCCAGATGAGGTTCGTTGTGAAATAGGAACATTTTGCAATTAAAACCGGCTTATTAATTACCGGTGTATACTCATTCCGGTAATTTGGGTAATGCTTGAAGTCGATGGCGTCCAGGGCGAGGTCCGTGTGTAAGGTTCTTGGCCGACCGCTTTTTTCCAGGCGGTTCCAGTCATAAATCCGATAGGTTATATCACTGGTCTGCTGTATTTCAGCAAAGAGAATTCCCGCGCCGGTTGCATGAACTCTTCCGGCGGGTATATAAAAGGCATTTCCTGATTCAACAGGTTCCATGTTCAGAAGTTCCTGGATCCTGTTTTCGGAGAGATGTTTCAAATAATCTTCCCGGGTGATCTCCCGGTTAAATCCGTTATAGATAACCGAGCCCGGATCTGCCTGAATGACCTGCCATAATTCGGTTTTTCCATAAGCATGATGCCTCTCACTCGCCAGCTGGTCATCAGGATGAACCTGAACCGATAAAACCTCATGAGCATCGATGAGCTTGATGAGAAGCGGAAATTCGGTCCCATGTTTCTCATAAACCTTATCACCAACCAAATCGCCCATATATACCTCAATAAGTTCCTGCAGATCATTGCCTTCCAGAAATCCTTCCTTCACAACGGAGAGTTGGTCCTGAATACCGGATATTTCCCAGCTCTCTCCAGTATTATCCGGGGCATCCTTTTTGCCGAGCAAATCCCTAAGCTTATTACCACCCCAAAGGCGGTACTGATAGATCGGTTTAAAACGCAAAGGGTAAAGCATACTCAATGGTGTTTGAAGAAATTTACGTTATTTTGGAATGCTCCGGTCACATGTGTTTTAGTATTGGACGACACTGTAAATATATAAAATATGCTAATCGTTGGTATTGCAGGAGGCACTGGTTGTGGAAAGACGACCGTAGTGCGAAAGGTAATGGATGCTTTTAAAAAGGGCGAAGTGGCACTTCTGCCGCAGGATTCATACTACTGCGATAACAGTCAGATGCCGTTGGAAGAGAGGCAGAAACTTAATTTCGACCATCCGGATTCCATCGAATGGCCTCTGCTGATGAGACATATCAGAGAATTGAAAAAGGGAAACTCAATTCGGCAGCCGATCTACTCATATCTGACCTGCACCCGATCCGAAGAGACAATCCTGATAGAACCCCGTAAGGTGTTAATTGTAGAAGGGATTCTGATTTTAACACAAAAGGAAGTCAGGGACCTGCTGGAAATCAAGGTTTTTGTTGACGCTGACCCTGATGATCGCCTGTCACGCGTGATCCGGAGAGACCTGGCGGAACGGGGCCGGTCGGCTGATATCGTGCTTGACCGTTACGAGAAGACTGTCAAGCCGATGCATCTTGAGTTCATCGATCCCTCAAAGCGTTATGCAGATATTATTATACCCCAGGGTGGAGAGAACAAGGTTGGAATCAGGGTTCTCACTTCGCTGATCAGGGAGCATGTCAATACCTGAGGAAAGTCTTTACTGTTGTGATGAAAGCTGCCGGTTGTTCGGCATGAAGCCAGTGGCCCGCATTCTTGAGGGTAACGATTTGTGCCAGCGGATAAAGCTTTCGGATCAGGAGAATATCAGGATCGCGGATATAGTCAGACTGGCCGCCTCGCAAGAAAAGTACCGGAAATCTTGTGAAAGTCATGCCTTTGGAAATTTCTTCCTCCATCCCGGAATTCAAGGAATCCAGATTTGAAAGCAGTGCCGGGATATTGAGTTTCCATCTGAAAACTCCAGTGGGGGTCCGCTCAAGGTTTTTAAGAAGGAATTGCCTGAGGCGCCGGTCGGGTAGAATCCCGGCGAGCTGGTTTTCTGCATCTCCGATTCGTGTTATACCTTCAAGGGAAACTTTGGACAGTGCTTTCAGGATGATCTGATGATAATTCTGATGATTGGCGTCCAGTTCCGGATCGGTATAGGATCTCGGACTGATATCGGCAATGATCAGCCCTGATAGTCTGCCCGGATGATCGGAAGCAAACCGCATGGCTGTGCGCCCCCCCATTGAGTGGCCGAGGATGAATGCCTTGTCCAATCCGAGATGATCCATCAGGTTCTTGACATCGTTTGAGAGGGAGGGGTAATCGTGCTGCATCGAATGAAAGGAGCCCCCATGATTTCTCTGGTCCACAAGGAAAACCTCGCAAACGGACGACAAACCGCGGGCGATGGTGAGCCAGTTGTCGCCCGAGCCATAAAGACCGTGCAGAATGACCAGTGGAAATCCCAGACCTGTGCGGCTAAACTTGAGTATCACTTTATATTGATTGGACTTCCAGTTTCCGGCGATACATCATAATAATATTCTCAAGACCCAGGTAAAGAGCGTCAGATATGAGGGCATGGCCGATACTGACTTCCAGCAAACCGGGAATATTCGAAGCAAAATAATTGAGATTTTCCAGATTCAGGTCATGACCGGCATTGAGATCCAGCTTACAATCCTTTGCCACGGCGGCGGCTTCCAGGAAAGGCTTTATTGCCTGTCCGGGATTCAGGGGAAACAGGGTGGCATAAGGCTCGGTATATAATTCGATACGGTCGGTTCCGGTTTTTGCGGCACAACGGACCATCTCCGGATTTGCATCCACAAAAATGGAAACCCTGATACCTTTTTCATGAAACCGGGCCACCACTTCTTCCAGGAAGCGGGTATATTTTACCGTGTTCCAGCCTGCATTGGAGGTGACTGCGTCATGTGCATCGGGTACAAGGGTAACCTGTTCGGGTATTACGCTGGTAACCAATCTGATAAAAGTCTCTGAAGGGTATCCCTCAATATTGAATTCTGTTGTAATCAGGGGCTTCAGATCGAGGACATCCTGATACCGAATGTGCCTTTCATCGGGCCGCGGGTGAACGGTGATCCCCTGGGCGCCAAACCGCTCGCAATCAGATGCAGCCTTCAGGAGATCGGGAACGTTGCCACCCCGTGCATTCCGGAGTGTGGCAATTTTATTTATATTTACGCTTAATCTTGTCATTCCGGCAAAAAGTTTAAAAAACTAAAATTACGAATAATCTCCTGATATGATCGCGAGGGACCTGGTAACCGATATAATTCCCCTGGCCTCGGTGGAGGATACCATTGCGGATGTTCTGGGCTGGATGGATTTGTACAGGGTTACACATCTGCCGATTGGAGACACGAGCGAGTATCTTGGGTTGATATCAGAATCCGACCTGCTTGGATTGCCGGACCAGACCCGAAGGCTGAAATCCTGCCTGCCTCACCTGGAGAGGGTTTATGCCTCAGAGCAACAACATGTTTTCGAGGTTATTGAAGAATTCGCCAGTCATCGGCTGACCCTGCTGCCTGTCCTGTCTGAGGCCAAGCAATACATAGGTTCAATCACTCTTACCGAACTCGTGCAAAAATTCAGTTTGCTGACCTCATCGGGCCAGCCGGGTGCTATTCTCGTTTTAACCATGGCTGCAAGGGACTATTCTTTAGCCAGCCTTTCAAGAATCATTGAAGAGAATAACGCCAGGATCCTGAGTCTGTTTGTATCCCCGGCCCCCGGATCCACCGAAATCCAGGTCACCATTAAAATAAATACAACCGAGATCATTGCGATTACAAGGTCGCTGGAACGTTTTGGGTATTCCGTGAGTTCGTATTTTCTTGATAATGATACTGTAGATGATTTCTATCGAAGCCGGTATGAGGAGCTTATGAATTATATGAATCTTTAGTCAGTATGAACAACCCGATGGATCAACGCGTCATTTTGCTTTTCGGCCGTGAATTCGGAGAGGGATTCCGGATTGGATTCCGGTCATTGTTGAATCGGTTAAAGGATTACAATGCAAGAGTTTATGTATTCGGGCCTTTCGCAAAATTCATTAATTGCTGGCTGAATGATACTTCTCCTTATACCGGAACCTTTGGTGATTATGATGACTTGAGCAAGATTGGCGGAACGATGTTTAGTATTGGCGGAGACGGGACTTTTCTTGAAGCGATCACCTTGGTCAGGGACCTGCCGATTCCGGTAGCCGGAATCAATAGCGGCCGGTTGGGGTTTCTTGCCGATATTTCTCAGGATGAAATAGTTGCGGCTGTTGATTCGGTAATGCATGATATCGGAAAAACAGAGGAGTTAACGCTGATTCAGGTAAAAAGCGAGCAGCCCCTTTTTGGCGAATTCAATTTTGCCTTGAATGAGATCACCGTGCACAAGAGGGATGATTCCGCGATGCTTCGAATCCATGCGTATCTTGATGGTGAATTCCTTAATACATACTGGGCTGACGGGTTGATTGCCTCCACACCAACGGGTTCCACAGCATATTCCCTAAGTGTTGGGGGCCCGCTTGTATTACCCGGCAGCGGAAACCTGGTTCTGTCGCCTATTGCACCTCATAACCTCACTGTCCGGCCCCTGGTATATAAAGATACCATGAAACTCACTCTCAGGATCGAGAGCCGCAGCGGTAACTTGCTGGTATCTGCCGACTCCCGGTCCGTGGTAATTGACCATGGCCTCGAACTCGAAATCTCCAAAGCCCCGTTCACCATTCAGACGATCAGGCTGAGTGATCACAATTTCTATCAGACGCTGCGCACCAAACTGATGTGGGGTGCCGACAAGCGAAACTGATTCCCGACTGTAACTTTCACGGGGCTGAGCCGTCTGGTTTATGGTCGATTTATCCTGTGTTATTTATACTATATTTGCGCTTTAGCAGTTATTGTAGGTGGCAGATGATACTACCACTTGCAATTAGCCGGAAATGAAGAAATTACTGTTAATTATCGGGTTTACCATGACCATGCTCGGGATACGTGCGCAGCAGAGTTATGACTACGGGTTGTTTCTGGGATTATCTCAGTCGCACCTGCATACCATCCTTCCGATTCCGGTTCCTGGAACCTTAGGATATGCTGCAGGTGCCTATTACCGGTATAATCTTAATCCCCGGTATGCAGTGCGGGGAGGGGTAAATGCCGGTCTTAATGTTGTAACCACTACACCTGATTTTTTTGAGGGTTACGGACTTTTTGAGTTCAATTTCCATGCACTGAACCCGCGCCGTGAAACAGCGAAAATAAGCCCATATGTTGCTACCGGATTAAGCTATCTGGTGGACATGAACCAGATCAGCCAGATCCAGAATGCAACTTCAAAAAAGGGTAGCTTCTGGCTCCGGAACATCAGGATTCCCTTTAACCTGGGAGTCCGCTATAATGCTTTGCCGAACATGACACTGGGTTTTGAATGGGCGCTCAGGAAGGGATATCAGAAAGATTGGACCGATCCTGAAAATCCAGTCATGAACTTTCTGAACTCCAACTGGAAATCCCATGTAGGTATTACCATTGGTTACACCGTAGTAAAGACATGCAAAACCTGTCCATTTTACGATAAAGAACGCAACAAACGCAGATGAGTTTAAAGGAAAAACTGATCAAGGAAAAATTGCCGAGGCATGTGGCCATCATCATGGATGGAAACGGCAGGTGGGCGAGAAGAATGGGGGCCAACAGGATCTTCGGCCATCAGAATGGTGTGACTCCTGTTCATGAGGTTGTAGAGGCAAGCGGAGAACTGGGAATAGATTACCTTACCCTATATGCTTTCAGTACCGAGAACTGGGGCCGGCCCATGGATGAGATAGAAGCCCTGATGGGTTTGCTGGTTTCGACCATAAAAAAGGAAACCCGCAAATTGGTTGAAAACAATGTGAAGCTCAGAACGATAGGGGATTTATCCAAGCTTCCTGACACTCCGAGGCGGGAACTGATCCGGTTAACAGAAGAGACTGCCGGAAACACTGGCCTTACCGTAATTCTTGCTCTCTCTTACAGCTCAAGAACCGAGCTGATCCAGGCTGCAAAGAATATCGTAACAGATGCCTGCAACGGGAAGATCAAACCCGAGGACATGAGCTGCACCCTGTTCGAACAATACCTTGAAACCGCTGGCATACCCGACCCTGAACTTCTTATCCGAACCAGCGGAGAATTCAGAATCAGTAATTTCTTACTGTATCAGTTAGCCTACACAGAATTATACTTCACCCAGAAATTCTGGCCGGACTTCCGGAAAGAGGATTTCTATGCTGCTTTGCTGGATTATCAAAACCGCGAACGCCGTTTCGGAAAGATCAGCGAGCAATTATAACCGAGAATTTTTATGATCAAGAAATTACTCATTTTTACAGCCCTTCTCCTTTCCTCGTACGCAGCTTTTTGTCAGGAAGAACCCCAGAAATCCCTTCAGGTTATTAATTATAACCGGGAAGCGATGGACTATGAAATCGGGGGAGTTACGGTTTCCGGTGTTAAGTATCTCGCTCAAAATGTGTTGTTGCAGTTCTCCGGTTTGGAAATTGGCAAAACCATAACCTTTCCGGGTGAGGACATCCGAAAGGCGATCGAAAAACTATGGGACCAGGAATTGTTTTCTGATGTTCGCATAACCGCAACAAGCATCGAAGGGAAAATGATTTTCCTGGATATCTATTTGCAGGAAATGCCGAGGCTAAGCCAGTTCTCATTTTCAGGTGTAAATAAGCAGGAGGCTGATGACCTCAAAGAAAAAGTGAAACTGGTCAGGGGTAACCTGGTAACACCTTTTACTATTTCAAGGGTCATCTACCTTACAAAGGACCATTTTATCAGCAAGGGATACCTGAATACAGAGGTCGATATCATCCAGAAACCCGACACCGCCCTGCAGAATGCAACCAGCCTGGATATCCGGGTCAATAAAAAGAACAAGGTTAAGATCCGCGAAATTCAGTTTGAGGGAGACAGCGTTCTTCCGGAAAAGAAGCTCCGGCGGGCGATGAAGGAGACCAAACAGAAAGCCTGGTATAACATTTTTAAGGCATCCAAATACCTCGACGAGAACTTTGAGGATGATAAGGTGAATGTTATTGCCAAGTATAACGAGCTCGGATACCGGGATGCAAGGATTGTAAAGGATTCGCTGTACCACAATGATGACGGGACAGTAGGTCTGAAAATGAAGATTGAAGAAGGCAACCAGTACTTCTTCCGGAACATCAGTTGGGCGGGAAATACCCGGTACACCAGTGATTTTTTGAGTAAACAACTGAAAATTGAAAAGGGTGATGTATATGATCAGGCTGTGCTGGCAGACAGGCTCAGCAATGATCCGGATGCCGTGGGGAACTTTTACATGGACTATGGATATCTCTTTTACGAGGCAACTCCTCTGGAGGTAAATATTGACGATGATTCGGTGGATATCCAAATTGTCATCCGCGAAGGGACCGAAGCAAGAATCAATAAAGTGATCATTACCGGCAACGACCGCACCAATGAGCATGTGATCCGCCGCGAGGTGAGAACCAAGCCGGGTGACCTGTTTAAGCGGTCTGACGTGATCAGGACGGTCCGTGAACTTGCGCAGCTGGGATTCTTTGATCCCGAAAAGATCACACCGGTTCCGATACCAAATCCTTTGGACGGGACGGTTGATATTGAATACCAGTTGGCTGAAAGGGCTAATGATCAAATTGAGATTTCCGGCGGATGGGGTGCAGGCATGGTTATCGGAACTTTGGGAGTCCGCTTTGGAAATTTCTCCGCTAAGAATTTCTTTAATAAGAGTGCATGGCGGCCCCTGCCTTCCGGTGATGGCCAGAACCTGAGCATCCGGGCACAATCAAATGGCAAGTATTATCAGGCTTACAGTGCATCTTTCGTTGAGCCGTGGCTTGGCGGTAAAAAACCAAACTCCTTCTCCGTTTCATTATATCATACCGTTCAGACCAATGGCCGGAAAGTTGAAGACCCGCTCCATCAATCGATGAAGATCTCGGGTGCTTCTATCGGACTGGGCCGCCGTCTGGCTTGGCCGGATGACTGGTTTACATTGTTTAACCAGCTGTCGTTCCAACGCTATGCGCTGGATTCATGGTCCTATTTTGTCATTAAGGACGGGGTAAGCAATAATTTCAGCTTTACCACCACAATGGGACGAAATTCACAGGACCAGGTCATCTATCCGAGGACAGGATCCAACTTCAGCTTATCCCTGCAGATCACACCTCCATATTCAGCCTTCAACAATAAAGATTACAGCAAACTTACCGACGCCGAACGGTACAAATGGGTCGAATATCATAAGTGGTCGTTCAAATCAGCCTGGTACACAAAGCTTTGGTCTATCGTAGGCAAGGAGAAGGATGCAGAAACCAGGGACTTTGTTCTGGCTACAAAGGCAGAATTCGGATATCTCGGCTTTTATAATAAATATGCGCGTTCCCCATTCGAAAATTATGAAGTCGGGGGAGACGGCATGATGGGATATAGCTATTACGGACGGGACATTATTGCTCAAAGGGGTTATGCTAACGGATCGATCACACCGGCAGAAGGAGCAAACCTCTACACAAAATTCACCATGGAAATGCGCTTTCCGATCTCCCTTAATCCAAATGCCACTCTCTTTGCCCTTGCTTTTTTCGAGGCGGGTAATGCCTGGTATGAATTCAAGGATTTTAATCCCTTCGAGCTTAAGCGTGCAGCCGGTCTGGGGGTCAGGATCTTCCTGCCCATGTTCGGTCTGATGGGCGTTGACTGGGGCTACGGATTTGACGATATTCCCGGAACAACAGGTAAAAACCACAGCCAGTTCCATTTTGTGCTGGGATCGCAAATGAATTGACCGATGACGGATGACCGACGACGGACGCAAAGAAAATGGATGTGTCGGGTTGGTATGGAAATTGATTGATACAAATAAAAGAGGTTATGAAAAAGATAGTCGTTTTGATGAGTTTATTGATCGCGGGAGCGACCATGGGCTTCAGCCAGAAGTTTGCGTATGTAAATACCGATTATATCCTGGGAAGGATTCCGGCGTATGATGCTGCACAAAAGCAGCTGGATCGTTTTTCGGAGGAGTGGCAGAAAGAGATTGAAGGCAAGCGTACGGAGATAGAGAAGATCTACAAGGATTATCAGGCCGAGCGGGTTCTCCTGACCGAGGAAATGAGGACAAGGCGCGAAGATGAGATCATGGCGAAAGAAAAAGACCTGAAGGATCTGCAGAAAAAATATTTTGCTCCGGACGGACAGCTTTTTAAAAAACGCCAGGAACTGGTTAAGCCGATTCAGGACGATGTTTTCAATGCAGTCAAGGACCTCGCAACAGAAGGCGCATATGCCCTGATCTTTGATGTCGCTGCCGGTCCGACGATCCTTTTCACGGATCCGAAGTATGACAAGAGCGATGACGTACTGAAGAAGATGGGAATTCAGAATTAATTCCTATATTTGCCGACCATTTTAAGTAACACAGTATTAGATATTTCTGTATAATCTGATTAATCCTTTACAATGAAAAAGTCATTCTTGTTTGTTTCAGCTTTCGTGCTGTTTTCCATCGTCGCCGGTTCGGCATCCTATGCTCAGTTAAAGATCGGTCATATCAATTCTGAAGAAGTCATGGCATTGATGCCGGAGCGTGACAGCGCAGCAAAGGTGTTTGAACAATACAGTGTGGACCTAAACAAAGTGATGGAAGAGATGCAGACTGAGGCCACTAAAAAGTATGAAATATATGCCCGTCAGCAGGATTCGCTAACTGATTTTGTTAAAAAAGCAAAGGAAGCTGAGATCATGGAACTGAACCAGAAGATTGAAAACTACCGTACGCTGGCCCAGCAGGAACTGCAGAAAAAGCAGGGTGAACTTTTGCAGCCGATCATCGATAAGGTACGTAAAGCTATCAAAGACGTAGCGATTGCCAATAAGTACACGTACATCCTGGATATTGCCTCAGGTGCTGTTGTTTATTTCCCGGAGGACGAAACCCTTAATGTGCTTCCCCTTGTAAAAGCCAAACTAGGATTGAAATAATTCAGTATAATACTAAATTTGATCCCTGCCTATCCGGCAGGGATTTTTTTTTAAGTATGAATACAATTTCACCTATCGGAGTTTTTGATTCCGGGATCGGGGGATTGAGCGTATGGAAGGAGCTTTCATCCGCACTGCCCGGGGAATCCATGATGTATCTGGCTGACTCTGCCCATGCTCCATACGGAACCAAGAGCAAGAAATATATTACAGAAAGATCCAGGGTTATCACTTCATTTCTCCTTGACCGAGGGTGCAAGCTTATCGTTGTGGCGTGCAATACTGCAACAGGAGCCGCAATTACAACCCTTAGGAGGGAGTATGAGGTCCCATTTATCGGCGTTGAGCCGGCGGTCAAGCCAGCCGCTCTTGCCTCAAAAACAGGGCATATCGGTGTTTTGGCGACTGCCAGGACTTTCAAGGGTGAACATTTTATACGAACAAAAGGAATGTTCGCCGGGGCTGTGGAGGTTCATGTTCAGGCCGGCACCGGACTTGTTGAGCTTATCGAGGCAGGCCTGCTCAAATCCGTGGAAACACATGATCTGCTTGAACACTACCTGCGTCCGATGATAGAATCAGGTATTGACCAGCTGGTTTTGGGTTGCACCCATTATCCTTTCCTGATTCCGATGATACGGAATATTCTGCCGGTTGGGGTTACTATCATTGATCCGGCGCCTGCTGTAGCAAGGCAGACCAGAAAAGTACTTGAAAATTTCAGGGGGCTTAACCCCGGTCCGGATTCACCGGTTCATCAGTTCTTCACCACCGGGGATCCGGGGCCGCTTGAGCTGATTATTAAACAGGTCTCTGGTAATCAGCCGGCTGAGGTTATTCGTACCATTTAGAATAGAACAGGTAATTCCCTGCGATCTTATCGATCATTTCGCGGGTCTGTTCCGGATCGATATCTTTGACCTTTTTGGCCGGGACCCCGGCATAGATGCTGTTAGGCTCCACAATCGTTGAATCCTTCACGAGCGCTCCGGCAGCAATGATCGAGTTTTCACCTATCACCGCATGATCCAGTACAATGGCACCGATCCCGATCAGCACACGGTCATGAATCTTAGCCCCATGAATAACGGCGTTATGGCCAACCGAAACCGAGTTGCCGATCTCAACCACCGACTTTTCATATAATGTATGGAGCACAGCCCCGTCCTGAATATTCACCCGGTTACCGATCCGGATGGAATTAACATCACCCCGGAGAACTGCGTTGAACCAGATACTGCAATCGTCACCGATCACAACGTCTCCTATAATTACTGCTGTTTCAGACAGATAGCAGTTCTTGCCGATGATCGGAACAAAACCTCTGATAGATTTAATAAGGGCCATATTCTCCTTTTTGAATAATTCTTGGTTTGCAAAAATACACAAGCATTTGTCATTTTATTCACAATAGAAATCTGATTACTTTTGCGGACTAAAACATCCTAACATAAAATCCACTATGAGTAAACAGGCAAAGGTCATTGAAATCGAAGAGGTGGCCATCCGGTTTTCGGGGGATTCCGGCGATGGCATGCAGCTCACCGGGACGCTTTTCTCCGATACTTCGGCCCTTTTCGGTAATGATGTTTCAACGTTCCCCGATTATCCAGCGGAAATCAGGGCTCCGCAAGGAACGGTTGGAGGGGTTTCAGGTTTCCAGGTTCACTTTGGACATACTCAGATCAATACTCCGGGCGACTATTGTGATGTGCTTGTCGCCATGAATCCGGCTGCGCTGAAAGCCAATTTCAGATGGGTAAAACCAGACGGCATTATCATATATGATTCCGATGCCTTTGATGCCAAGAATATAGAAAAAGCCGGATACAAGGGCGATCCGTTCGAGGAGGAAGTTGTTGGGGGTATTCAGCTTATCTCAGCTCCGGTCAGTTCACTCACGCGGGAGAGCCTGAAAGATATCGGGCTTGATCAGAAATCGATCATGCGTTGCAAGAACATGTTTGCCCTCGGGATTGTAAGCTGGCTGTATGACCGCCCACTGGAACATGCGATCCGTTTTTTCAATAAGAAATTTGCATCGAAGCCGGTTCTTATCGAGGCAAATACAAAGGTTTTGAATGACGGCTATTTTTATGCTGAGACCATCGAGGCATTTGCAAATAACTTCAAGGTCAGACCGGCTGAAATTGAAAAGGGTATTTACCGGAGCATTAACGGAAACCAGGCCGTTGCATGGGGATTGATGGCCGCTGCTGAAAAAGCTGATCTCCAGCTGTTCTTGGGTTCCTATCCCATCACTCCTGCCACCGGGATACTCGAAGAGTTGGCAGCTCGCAAAGATTTGAAAATCAAAACATTTCAGGCAGAAGATGAGATTGCAGGCATATGCACTGCCATTGGAGCCAGTTTTTCCGGCTCACTTGCGGTAACATCGACTTCCGGACCGGGATTAGCCCTAAAGGGAGAAGCGATCGGATTGGCCGTAATGACCGAACTACCGCTGGTAATTGTCAACGTGCAGCGTGGGGGGCCGTCAACAGGATTGCCAACCAAAACCGAACAGTCGGATCTTCTTCAGGCCCTGTATGGCAGGAACGGTGAAAGTCCGGTGGTTGTGATAGCTTCATCCACACCTTCCAACTGTTTTGAATATGCTTTCATGTCGGCAAAGATTGCCGTGGAGCACATGACTCCCGTGATCCTTCTTACCGATGGCTTTCTGGCAAACGGCACTGAACCCTGGAAGATCCCTGATCTTGATGAATATCCCGGGATCACGGTACCCAAAGTTGCCGAAGGAACCACGGGATGGTTACCCTATGCAAGGGATCCCGAGACTCTGGCGCGTACCTGGGCATTTCCCGGAACGCCCGGCCTGGAGCACCGTTTAGGAAGTCTGGAAAAGATGAACCGGACAGGTACAGTCTCCTACGTTCCCGAGAATCATGAAGAGATGACGCATATCCGGGATCAGAAAGTTCAACGGATCGCTCAAGGACTTCCGAAGCTTGAGATCATTGGTGACGAGGACGCTGATTTGGTCATCATTGGCTGGGGCGGAACCTATGGACACCTGGTCACAGCCTTATCCGAGGTGCGCCGGGAAGGTCACAAACTTGCCATGGTGCATTTCAACTACATCAACCCCCTTCCTCTCAACACGGCAGAGATTCTTGGAAAGTTTAAAAAACGGCTGGTTTGCGAGATCAATCTCGGACAGTTCGCCAGTTACCTGCGGATGAATCATCCCGAGTTTTTATATCGTCAATTTAACAAGATAATGGGCCTTCCGTTCACGGTTAAAGACCTGAAAGAAGCCATCCTTAAAAACCTGGAGGAGTAAAAAATGGATATCAATACCTATAAGCCCGAAGATTTCAAGAGCGACCAGATGGTTCGCTGGTGTGCAGGATGCGGTGATCATGCCGTTCTTAGTTCAGTACTCAAGGCTCTTCCGCAGATCGGATACAAGCATGAGGATGTTGTTTTTATTTCCGGAATCGGATGCTCCTCTAGGTTCCCATATTACCTGAATACCTATGGCTTTCATGGTATTCACGGCCGGGCTGCCGCCATTGCCAGCGGCGTGAAGGTGGCCAATCCCCACTTAAGCGTTTGGGTGATTACCGGAGACGGTGATGCCCTGGCCATCGGTGGAAATCATTTTATTCACTTAGTCCGCCGTGATATTGACCTGAATCTGATTCTCTTTAATAATGCTATTTATGGCCTTACAAAAGGGCAGTACTCTCCAACATCAAAACAGGGAGCGGTTACCAAAACATCGCCGTTTGGCACGGTTGAACGGCCGTTTAAACCCGGCGGGCTTGTGATCGGCGCCAATGGCAGTTTTTATGCACGAACGATTGATTCCATGCCCAAGTATTCAACGGATATTTACCTGGAGGCTGCGAAGCACAAAGGAACTTCGATCATTGAGGTTCTGCAGAATTGTGTCATTTACAATGACAATATCTGGGCCGATATCGCAGATAAAGAAAACCGCGACGACCGCATCATCATGCTTAAGCACGGCGAGCCGATGATCTATGGAAAAAATCAGGATAAGGGCTTGATGCTCAGGAAGAACATGATCGAGCCGGTGCAGTTGGGCGAAAACGGTATATCAGAAAAGGATCTCCTGGTCCACGATGCACAAACGGAATTTGCCGGTATCCATCTTTTGCTTGCCAATATGGAATATCCCAAATATCCGGTCGCCCTTGGAGTGATCAGGGCTTGCGAGGCCCAGTCCTCCTATGACGAAAAGATTGAGGTGCAGATTGATGCCATCCGGGCCAAGAGCAAGATTAAGAACATGAAGGAGCTTCTTCATTCCGGGGCAACCTGGGAAGTAAAGTGAGAGTTATCTGATTGAAGGGTGGAATACTCTTCGAAGACTTCGAAAGACATCAGTAACCCCGGGCTTCAACCCGGGGTTTTTTTGCTAAATTGGCGATACTTAGATTAACCCCAATAATATGGAATCCAACCGCCCGAAACGTCCGGATATGCAGCGCCTCTTGGCTGAGCATACTGAACGTGTGAAGGAACTGATGACGATTAACCGGACCACCTCCATTATCTCAGAGGGCCAGCCACTTGCAGAAACATTTCGACAGATTGCCCTGATCATCCCCCGCGGCTGGCAATATCCGCAAAAAACCTGCGCAAGAATTGTCTATGATAACCAGGAGTTCCTGAGCCTTAGGTTCAAGCAGACGGAATGGCTGCAGCAGCAGGAATTCAGCTCCGCCGACGGAAAAATCGGACTCATTGAGGTTTTCTATACCCAGCAAATGCCCGATGCCGATGAAGGTCCTTTTCTGAATGAGGAGCGGGATCTTATCCACAACCTGTCAGGCTTAATAACAGGATATCTGAACGGGCTGACCGGTAAGGTTTCAGTTGTAAGGCCGCCGCGGGAACGTGATGACTATAAATTCAAAAAGATAGTCTATACCGAATCGATGAAAGACAGCCGGCTGCTTCTTCAGCAATTCCTTAGCAAGCAGACGGCAGATAAGAACATCTTCCACGACCTGATGAAGAAGAAGGTGTCGGAGATTCTTCTGGTTGCAACACTTTA
>Ga0154558_1081_pt1 | contig 115390 bp, 85 predicted proteins | sample RifGroF2_FD_105701 | JGI IMG/M metagenome (GOLD analysis project Ga0154558, IMG submission 105701) | Bacteroidetes bacterium GWF2_49_14 | reverse complement strand
CGAGAGTGTCGGAATGTCGGCCGCAAGATTGTCAAGGATCGATAAAATGTGCGAAGATGCCGTTAAAGAAGGTGACATCCCGGGTATGGTCGCCCTGGTTGCCCGGAACGGCAAGATCGTTTATTACCAAGCATTTGGAATGGCCGATAACGCCACTAAAAGACCTATGAAACGCGATGATATTTTCAGGATTGCCTCACAAAGCAAGGCGATCACCTCAACCGCGGTGATGATGCTCTGGGAGGAAGGGAAATTCCGGTTGGACGACCCTATCTCGAAATATATCCCGGAATTCAAAAACCCGGGCATCCTAAATACCTTTACCTACAGCGACACCACGTATACCACAAAACCGGCATCCCGGGAAATCACCATCCGGCACCTGCTCTCGCACACCTCAGGAATCGGGTACGGCGAGATTGACGGCGACGAGAGATTCAGCCTGATATATAAGAAAGCGGGGGTTACCGACCTGTTTACAACGGAGAACATCAGCATTGGCGAAAGTGTCAAGAAACTGGCCAAACTTCCGCTGCACCATAATCCCGGAGAAAACTATACCTATTCTGAAGGCCTCGATGTGCTGGGATACTTTATTGAAGTGATTTCGGGAATGCCCTTTGATGTATTCCTGAAGACCCGGCTGTTCGATCCGCTCGGCATGACCGACACGGGTTTTTACCTGCCGGCGGCTAAAGCCGGCCGACTGGTCCCGGTTCAATACCCTGTTGATGGCAAATGGGTCCGCTACCCGGTTACCTTCTACGACCCTGACTATCCGGTTAAAGGAGCCAAACGCTTCTTTTCTGGAGGTGCAGGTCTGTGCAGCACTGCAAAAGATTACGCTACCTTTCTCCAGATGTATCTCAATGGTGGCGAATTAAATGGGGTCAGAATCCTGAGCCGAACAACCATCCAGACGATCATGGGCAACCAGTACCCAAGCCTATCGGAGGGAAAAGTTGAGCATTACGGCCTGGCATTCGGTGTGGTTGATCAGAAAGGTCAGGATACCGGTGGTTTGGGAAGCCTGGGCACGTTCAACTGGGGCGGCTATTTCAATACACAATTTTTCGCCGATCCGAAAGAGAAAATCATCGGAATCCTGATGAAACAGACTCAGGATACCCGAACCGATAAAACCGGCTGGATGTATAAGATTCTGATCGAATCGGCGGTTGATGATTGATACACGATCATTTGCCAGATGCCCGTAGGGACGCATATATGCGTCTCTACAACCCCCTGGCGCACAACCCCTTGTATTCCATCTGTCTGGCCGATCCATCAGCGGTTTCGGTACCTGATTTCCAGGCGGCAGCAGCTTCTTTGGATTTACCCATCGCTTGAAGGGCCTTCCCTTTCCAATACCAGCCCACCGCCTCCTCGGTCCGCACCGACCGGCCAACCCCAAGATTTTCAGGGAAAATCAGTGCCGCCTCAAATTGTTTCAAAGCCTCCTTGTATTTCTTCTGATTGAACAGATCAATACCTTTCCCGACATGCGCCTGGTTGAACAGATCCCATGTAAGAGTTGATCCTTCCCAATTCACGAAATAAGGCGTCTTTATCAATAGACTATACGCTTCTTCAAATCGCTTTTCATCCAGGTAATTCTGTGCCAGGTCCTGAATGATGTCCGATCTCCTCATCCCCTTGAACTGCATGGTCTCAAGGACCTTGATCGCCTCCGGCCTTTTGCTCTCATCAACCAGCACCCGGGCCAGATCCCGATAGAGGGTTTGGTCAAAGGGCCTTGACTTTATTGCATTCCGGAAGCACTCCTCCGATTGGGCATGATCATTCCGGATCACCCAGTGGTACAACCCCAGGTTTCTCCAGGGGATGCTCATCATGGGCCGGATTTCAGCTGCCTTTGTCCAGTGAGTGGCGGCCTCATCCAGCTGGCCAAAATTTCCAAGCAGGTTGCCCAGCTGACAACATGCATTAGCATCTTTCGGATTCACCCGGATCGCAAACTCAAGCGCAGGAAGGGTTTCCGGCCTCGATGCCATAATAAAATCCTGATTATTGACCTCGGCCTGCTTCAGGTAACTCCCGGATTTGTCAGGATTTCCGGTCTGCGCAAACAAGTAGGCCAGATGATACTGGATCAGGATGTTCTGCTTTTCAGCTGGCACCCCGTTGATACAGGCATTCTCCAGTATCCATGCAGCTTCAGCAAGCAGGCCAAGATCTGAGAATGCGACACTCGTTTCAAGCATTTCAAAGTCGTATTCACCAAGATATTCCCTGGCCGGGGTTGTCAGTTTCAATGCATTTTTTAATACAACTGCCTCTAACGCCCTACTGGTGAGGTCGGTAGGAGTTAACACCAATTTATTTTTCACCAGTTCCATTGCCTTACTGCCAGAGCCCTCCGCAAAAAGGGCAATGCAGTAATGGTTAAATGCTGCCGTATTGTTTTGATTGGCTGAGAGGGCCTGTTCAAAATGCCCGATAGCGTCTTTAAACTTCTTCTGCAACATCTCCCCGCGGCCTGCCAGATCAAATCCGATCGATTCGGTTCCCAGGCACCGCGATGCCTTGTACCCGCATTTTATGGCATCATCAACCCTGCCCTGCCGGAGATCACACAGTCCCAGAAAATACCAGGCCAATCCGTCATCATTCGGAATCTGGTTCAGGGCTTTCACAAATCCTTTGGCCGCTTCCTCGTACCTGGCACCCTCAAAATCCAGGATCGCCAGATCCCTGAGTGCATCCAGATGCAACGCATCCTGATCCAACACCATTTGGTAATACTTCCGGGCCATGTTCCGGTCGAGCGCCCGGTCGAACTTCTGCGCCTTCAGAAATAATTCCTGAATAGTCATCTGATTATCAGCCTTATTCACATAGGTCGGCTGTGTTGGCGGAAACACCTTAGGCAGCGGCAAAGGATTAATATAGGCGCCAATTTCCTTTCCCGAAGCAGTTTTAAGAACCACGGCAACTTGGGTATCACCCGGCAACGCACAGGAAATGGTTACCGCCTGCTCCGGCGAAAGATTCACCACCGTATTATATATCTCTTTCTCCACTCCCTCAACTCCCTCAACTCCCTCAACTCCCTTAACTTGATATACTGTTAACTTCGCCCCCGTAAACTTCTCCGTCCCGATCATCCGCACCGTCAGTTGTCCGTTCTTCCGTTCCGTCTGGAACGCAACCTGCTGGTTGGCAAACTCAAACCCATCACCCAGACCGTGAACCGGATACCAGTATTCTTTCCATGAAACCTGGCCTTTAGGGGCCAGAATTCCGTAATCCGACTGGGTCTGCAGCGGACCGCTTTGAACCTCAATATAGTTGCCATCGGTATCCGTCAGGGCCATCTGGCAAATCCTTCCGTACTCACCCTGACCCCACGTCCAGGCCTTCTTCCCGCTGTGCTCATCATGATTGGCCACTTGAACCACACCCCGGTCGAGATCCACATCATACGCCCCAAAGAAATCATACCCGCAATCCACGGCAAAAATCGAGGCCGCATCCGCATAATTTTTGGTCCACGACAGGTCATTTCCCTTATCAACCGGCCAGTTAAAGAACTCAACACCAAAATGATCCGTACCCATACTCATCGGGTAGATAAAGCGGGTCCCCGGCAGCTGCGGAAACGCCGTACAGTTCCAGAAATAATAGGGATTCATGGCGTCTGTGGGGTTGTAGATCCGCATCTCCTCATCCAGATAAGCCTTTCCCGGATGCAGGGTAACCCGCACGGTCCATTGGGTACGCAGACTCTTCTCCAGGTTGCTCACCTCCAGATAAGCCGATCCATCGGGATTGGTCCCGGAAATCACATCCACCGGCGACAGGATCGTTACGGTATGCACCTGCGGGCCGGCATTCCACTCAACCCCGCCGCTGATAAAAGCCCCGCGCATCCCGATCATGCTCGGCTTGATCACATTGTTTTTATGGAACACCTCCCGGTTGGTGGTTTTATCATACACCGAATGCAGCCGGCCGCCGAGTTCCGGCAGACAGGTGATCTTCAGGTACTCATTTTCCAGGTAAATCGCCTTGTAGGTAACATCCTCCAGCTTTCGCGAAAGATGATCCTGCATATAATAGGGATAAACAATGGAGGCTCTAACGGTTGTCGAACCTTTTGCCCCGCCCTCCATCCCCCAGAACTTGGGGTTCACATCGTTTTCCCAGCCATAGGTTGGAATGGTAATGGATCCTTCCCACGTTTTAACCTGCGAAAAACCTGCGTTTGAGAACAACATTGCAATTGTGGTCATCAACAGGCAGGAGAATGACCTGCGAATGGATAAATTTGATTTCATGCTCGGATTATTGAAATAGGAAATAGGATTTCTAAGATACTGAAATTATCATGTCACAAAGAATTATCGGCATTCATGAAAGGCTTCTACAATCAGTACCACCTCACAAACTTCAGCGCCCTTGTTATCTCACTGCCGGCCAGCGAATCAAGAACATTCCATTGCAACAGGTGGCCCGTGGTCCAGGCTTCTCTTTTTGTTGCAAAAATCCCGATACCGTTAACGATATTAAACTTCTGAACCACGGGCACATCAGAATCATGCTTTAATGCATAAATGTAGTTGTAGTAATCATGCGTTGATGAAACGACCTGAATATCAAGGGTTCTGAATTTTCGGTAGTCCAGTGAATCCGGTGTTCCCACTGAACGGAAGGCTTTCTCAAGCTTCCGGAGAAACAACTCTCCGTCAATCCGGTAAGCAAACTCCTCCTGGCTTACTCCGGGATTCTTCTTGGGAGGCACGCTGAAACTGAATTTGACAGATCCCTGACGGGTTGAATTAAGATAATAATCAGTATAGTTAAGGGTCAGATTCACTTCATAATAATCATCGGGCCAACCCATCCAACGTACACTTTCATTAAACTCAGTATAAAAATCCAGCCATCGGCCATGCACACGCTCGGGTGGATTAACCAACCAGAACTTTAACCGGAGTCCGGCCTGGGCATAAACCAGCTTTGGATATTCCGGTGTTGAGATTTTCAGGATTAGCGTCCGGCCGAAATCGAAATGGCTATCGATCATGATTTCATCCCGGTTTATCGAATAAACAACTTTTGATGCCGAAGAAAAGGCACCGCCCGGTGATACCGAACGACCTACAGTAACCGGGTACAATTCAGCGCGGTTGAGAAGCAGTCCACCGGCATTCAGAACCTCCAGCTCAACCTTAACATCCTTGAAATATTGTACCGATGAGTCTTTGGAACAATCGGTTACACTCTGATCACATAAAAACGTCTTCGACACACTGATCGAGTAAACACTATCATCAGGATTAATCAGGCCGTACACGATCGGGATACTAACGGATTCAAGATTCGGCTCGAATTCATTGTCGCAGCCGGCCAGGACCAGACAAAAAACCAGACCCATCGTCCTGAAAAACCTATCTGGCAATATCCTTAACACATCTGACATTTACACCTAATTTATTGAAATCCATTATAGTGCCCCAATTCTCAGTATCCCACCAGGTTGGATACGAGTAGTAGTCGGTGGGTATCGCATAGAAGAGATCGAAAATTCCCCATTCGGCGCCGCCATAATTGAATACATAATGCCTCGACCGGTCATCACTGGCCTTTTTCTGACTGATAACCAGGAAGCCCATTTCCCCGTAATAGGAAAAGGTCCTGGTAAAGAACGAGTAGTAACCCTGCGGATCAAAGTCAATCCCCAGGTACCCGCCGGGTTTGAAATAAAAGTCAAGCGATCCATACAAAAAGAAGCGCCGGTTCAGGTTGTAGGCATCATAATAATCGATGAGTCTCCACCCATCGGGACAAATACCTCTGGTGATTTTCTTTCCCCAGTAGGTCGCTTCATTCCAGTTATAAAAGCCTGATTCCGTAATCAGTTGATTCAAAGAGTCCCTGTAAAGATATTTCTCGACGAAATCATCCCGATGGGGTAAAGAATCAGCGGAAATTTCTACCCCGTAGCGAAGATCCTCAGCCATCCACCACAGTTGGTCAATCCGGACAGCCCGGTATGGTTGGCCATCCCGGGAATCGATAAAGGTGGTATCTCCATAGACCGGTGCCACTTTAACGACACAAGATTGGATCCCTTCTAAACCCGCATGGTCCATAACCTGAAGAAAAACTGAATCCTGACCGAATTTTGAAAATTTACTCACCGCTTTGGTTTCCCGGCTCCATCCCGTATCCCAATTCCCATCACCGTTAAAATCCCAGCGAAACTGCAACTGCCAGATCTCGCTCATATTGTCGGTTGAACCGGAGCCATCAAAACAGAAAAAGGTGGAGGTATCCCCCGCCAATGGATAAAATGTTATAATGGGTGAAGGTGCCTCGAAATCAACCTCCTGCCGACAACTAAAAATCAGCCACAAGATTAGACTACACAAAAATGAAATCAGAATAAACCTCTTGCCATTCATGATTAAATGCGGGAAGACCGGTCAAAAAGCTAGTCAAAACTAATGGGGGATAAACAAAGATATCATTAATTCCCTCACTATTCCTCACCATCCCTCACCTCCACCCTAATCTTCTCATAAGGTATGGGATACGCCGTAATCCAAACCTCCGGACTGAACTCCGATACGCCGTTTTTAAGCACCAAAACCACCGCATCGATTTTGGCTCCGATCATGTCTGCAGTTAAGGGGATATAATACGTGTAGTTTGAATCGGTGCCCGATGCCGGATATTCCCAGGCGTTACTACGGTACGAGAGGCTCCTGTCGGGCGCTCCAACCTGCTTGCCATTCACCCGGACGGCAGCATAGGCACCCTCGTCACCATGTTTGCCATTTAAAGCAATAGCGAGATAACTGCCTTTTGGTATTTCATTCAGAACAAAACTGGTTTCAAATGCTTCCTTTGCAGTAACAGAGCGGTACTGACTGAACAGGTTCGAAGCCCTCCAAAGGCTCCTGTCTGCCAGTTTGCCAGCAAGATAACCTTCAATTTCACAAACCCTTTCCAGGGAACCGGGTAAACGGATATACCGGATCGGGTTCGCAGGATCCAGTTCCAGTGTCATTTCCTTGCCTGCCAAACCCAGAATGGATTTCCAGCTTTTCAAATCCGCCGAGACCTCAAAACGCAGCCCCTCCCACGACTTGAACGGCTGAAGCCCCTGCTCACTCCCCACAATTATTTTCAGGCTGTCGAGCTTGGTGATTTTACCCATGTCCAGCCTTAAAGAGCCTCCATTAATCCGGATATCCGATCTCCCCCACCTGCGTCCCGGATAAAAAGCACTTTTCCGGTCTCCATCAAACAGATAGCGGTCCCAAAGGCCCCTATCGACAAAAAGCTGCTGATCCGTGAACGCATCCCTGGCAGCCTTCACCTGTGGAATGGCTGTCGGTCCCGAACGCTCGAGCGACCGTGCCTCAAGTGCATTATTATCGGCCGCAAAGCAGGTAGCCTCATATAAAGCTTCGGCATCAGCCGGCACGGGAACGGATTTCAAATCGCCAAGCTTTCGGTGGTATTTTTCTTTTAATGGATCGCCGGGGAACCGGATAGTCATGGGTTTGCCATTTACTAATCCACTGGCCGGTTTACCATCCAGCGTGGCCTGTTTTGCTGATTTATCCATCCCCTTAACTACTACCGTTCTACTCTCACCCGGAAACCCCAGCAGATCAATTATAAGAGTCTTCCCCGGTATATCCCTGACTATTTCATAATCACAGCCTTCAACTGCAGGACCTGCTTGCTTTTCAGTGGTAACCAGGAGAAGGCACGACCGGAACGGAAGTACCTCCACGGAAACCGTTTGCCCCTTTTTATAGCGGCCGACAAGTCGCTCCGAGGGATGGAACTGACGAACCTCGACAATCGAGCCCCTGGTCAGGCCGATCTCCTCATCAAGCTTTAGGGTTCGTGTTACAGGCAGCCAGGTGAGGTTACGGAGGGTAATCAAACGGGTTTGCTCATTACCCCGTGAAACCGATTTTTCACCATATTTATCCTCGGGCAGCACCACTCCGTTGACCAGAATTTCCTTGTATTTCCGGGTCAGGTTGAAAATATGCGCAAAACGGGGATACTCATCATCACGAAGGAACCAGGGGTTACCATAAACCTGAGGAGCCAGGATAAGGTTGCGGTTAAACGCCTGTAAAATCAGCTCATCTTCCCAGTAGTCGAGACAGGATGACAGGCAAACACCATGATCCTCGGCAAGCCGGTGCAGTTCCGGCACCAGATCACGCGAAAGGGCCCCTGCGCGGTGATGTGTGGCTGTCTGATCATTGGTCATATGTACATCGATATACGTTTCAGCTCCGCCCATAAGGGAGGTAGTTGCGTGTTTGACCCCTTCCTTGCCCAGGTTCAGCCTGTGATTTAGCAAAATCAGATCGGGATTTACGTTACGGCATTCAGTCATCATCCGCACAAATGCATCCTGCTTTTCAGTCCGCAAGTCCCCGCATACCCCGTCAAACTTGAACAGTTCAAACCGGTAATCCCGGCAAAGCGAGGTCATTAGGTCGGTCCGGGCCTTCTCCTCCTCAGGGGTATTCCCGAACCCATCCGGACCGCCCCAGATCCCAAACCGGGTACCCATCTGGCCGGCCTTTTCAGTTATAGGTGCAAATCCATTTGGGAACTGGCCCTTAAATTTGGCGGATTTCATGGATCCGTAAGATCCTGAACCATCGATCGCCCCGGCATCAAAAGCATAAATATCCAGGACCATCCCGTACTCGTCTTGTAGCCACTTGAAAAACTCAAGATTGCTCAGGGTTTGCGCCTCGGTGGTCCCCTCATTGGTATTGTTGATCCACGAAAAGTATTCCGATCTCGACGGAGTCTTATCCGTAGCCCCGGGAAACACCTTTGCCGGTGCCTGGGAATAGCCGGTATAGTTGATGGCAAACAAAAGACTTAGCCCTGCAATACCTAATAAATTCTTCTTTAGTCCCATAATCGACATTCCTTTTTAGAACCACAGTAGGCTCAATAGATCACAGTAGGGACGGATACATCCGTCCAAGTATATTCAATCTATTGTGTCCTATTGTGCCTATTGTGGTTATATAATTGCAAACTCAATCAGAGCCTCTCTCTCCCCCTGGCACCGGATCCAGATTATCATCGTCGGAACCCCCTCCACGTCGTATTCAACCCCGTACCTGAAGTCTTTACCTCGAGGTACTGCCTTCCCGTTGATTTTCAGGTAAATATCGGAATTAACCCAGTTCTTAATGACAAAAACCGGATTAACTATTGGCGATTCCGCACTTCCGGCCAGGTTGAATCGAATACCCTTTTTACTTCCTCCGGCGTTCAGGATATACGCTCGCTGAGTATAGTCATATCCTTTATTCTCAACACCTTTTGATATTACCGTAAGCGTCGGGGGATTATTCCATGACCGGGCAAGTCTTACCAAGGATGCTGGCGCCTGATCGGTCATGCCGTACAATGCGGCATCCCCATTGGGATCTCCCCAGCTTAACGAAGAATGCGCGGCCTGATCAGAAGCATTCGCACTCCGGCCATCCGATGTGATCTGGGCCACAGGCCAATGATTCCACCAGGGAAAATGAGAATATTCCGGTCGGACTTCACCATTAAAAACTGAGAAGCTCCCACCTGTGCGGAATATTAGGAACGGCTTATACCTTGATTTTAGATTGACCACCTGGATATTCGCATCCGGTAAATCAAACTTAGGGTATCCCTTTTCCCATGAATAAGTTTTGCTTACGCCTTTCATGTTCACCAAAGTAGCGGCTGCCAGCTCCACATTGTCCTCCGGCCGCGTTCCGGGCTCACTCAGAAAGATGGTCTCCTGCCATCCGCCGCTGCCCGGCAGTACCTTCCGTACCACAACCCCATCGGGATAGATATAATACAATTCATTGCCCCACTCCCCGAAGCCCGTGTTATCCGGCGAATCATTCTGACGGAATTTGACGTCCATCTGCAGATATCGCCAGTTTACCACCACACGGGCATCATTGCTCTCAATGATAGCCACGCGCGAGCTGCGAGTCTGCACATCCGACATATGTTCCATGCAGCCGGTTGGCATTTCATCCCGCGAACCCTGCGCAAGGAACCAGTTATTGCCGGTTTCACGACTCTGGTCGGCCATCCATTTGCCATTCTCCGAAACCAGGCAGGGAGAATACCGGGTGCCCCGCCAGAACATGATTTTCGTGGGCAAATCGTCAAACTGAACCACAACATCATTGAATTCACCCACCGGCCATAATGCATCCCATTCAGGATAAAAACTAAGCCGCGTATAGTTGGCTCCAAATCGTCCGGATGGCTTTATGATTGGAAATTTCCGGGGAGCAAACTCCGGTTCATTTTCCGGTTTTGTTGAAGCGTAAATATTGGCTATTTCACTAACATGTAAACATTTATCATAAATTCTGATCTCATCGACAATTCCATCAAGCGAGTACCTCGACGGGAAGGTTGCCCAATCCCTGATCGCATCAGTGGGCGCCAGCATTTCCCGGTTCATCCCCATCCGGAACCCCTTGTCAATATCACTGTAAACAATCCTTCTGCGATCAATAAAATCCGTATAGGTATTTTCCAGCTTTCCGTTGATATAAATAGCCATCCCTTCAGCCGGATCGTATGTTCCCATGATATGGTACCACTTCCTGAGTTCGAGCCCCAGTTTTGTGTCCGGATTCAGTTTAGAATTGCACTCATGCCACACGGATGTGGCATCGGATACATGAAAACCCACCCTGCCCCTCGAATCGATACCCAGATAAAACCCGGTGATCTTGTATTTTCCCATGGTCAGGATCGGCGCCCAGTTCCACGGATAGGCCCCAAGTGAAACCCAGGCCTCGATGCTCATTTTACGCGGAAGATTTAACAGTTCAGCATCTTTGCTGCCGTCCTTAAGCTCTCCCGGCAAAACATCGATATAGGATGAGAACCCGTCAAACTTGATGGCCCGGCCTTTGACACCGGGAACGTATTTCGTTAATCCGCCGGTTTGGTAGCTGCCATGCGGACCAGCCAACGTTATTTCCTTACCCGCCGATTTCGCCGAATCATCGAAACTCCACCAAAACAGGACTTTGGGATCCTGAGCCGATAATGCAACGGAAAAAATTGGCATAGCAAGAAGGATTAGAAAAATCTTTTTCATGTCATAGTACCCTATCATGCCCATTGCAGGAACTATTATCAGCATTAAAAGGATAACCTCACTAGCTGAACCATCTCCTCAAATGTTGCCACCCTCGGATTTCCCTTGTAATCGGGCAAAACCATGCACTGCTTTGCCAAAGCCTCAATCTCGGCTTCAGGCATGTTAACATCTCTGAGCTTTTTATTCAATCCGATCAATTTCAAGAACTTAACAATCTCATCTGGACTTTTCGATGCAGCTTCCTGATCCGAAACTCCGACTAAGGAAGGATTTAATATCCGCGAGATTTTTGAGAATTGCGGAACCGCCGCTTCCCAGGTAAAGTCGGCAAACGCAGGATATAAAATTGCAAGAGCCTCACCATGAGCCACATGCGGGTACATGCCCCCAACAGCCATTCCCATTCCGTGCGGCAGGGTTACGCCGGCGTTGGCAATGCACAAGCCCGCCAGTGTATCAGCCCAGGCCATCTTTTCCCGTGCTTCAAGGTCCCCCAGGTTACGCAGAACTTTTGGCAGATACCCGGCTACCAGAGATATGGCTTCCCAGGCCAATAGGTCAACATAGGCCCCGGTGCCCGAATTGATGGTACTTTCGAAGGCATGGCAAAGAACATCAAAACCCGTGGTGGCCGTCACGAACTCAGGGACACTTATCATCAATTCCGGATCAACAATACAAACCTGGGGATAGAGTATGTTATTATAAAGTGCAGACTTATCCCGATGTTCGGCATTGGTAATCACGGCAACCTGGGTCACCTGCGAACCGGTTCCGGATGTGGTGGAAACGGCAATTACAGGAAGCAGTTTCGAAGCGTCGGGCTGTGGCGATTTATAAAACAGATAGTCCCAGCTGGTCCCCGGATGGGTAGCTTCAACGGAAATTGCCTTTGCCGCATCCATACTCGATCCCCCGCCAAGACCAATGATGACTTGAACATCCGTTTCCCTGGCCATCACGGCTCCGGCTGAAATTATTGCCGTGGTAGGATTGGGCATGACCCCATCGAAATGCACTACAACGATACCTGCTGAAGTCAGTATCTCCTTAATACTTTTGTATTGATCTTCCAGCGAAGGAGAAGCTGCCGGGGTGGTAACCAGAAGCACCCTTTTTCCATATTGAGAAACAACCTCAGCCAACTCATTAACCCGGCCACGGCCAAAAAGTATTTTCGTCGACTGATGGTAAGTAAAATTCTTCATCTGATTGTTATTACGTTTATAAATCGATCATAACCTTCATGGTTCGATCTCCTTGTTTATCAATGAATTCATAGGCGTCTATATATTGCGAAAACGGAAAATTTCGCGTTAACAGAGGCTGGGTAACAATCTTCCCGGATGCGATCATGGCAGCGGCAGTCTCATAGTCTTCCTGCCGGTACATCATGGAACCGTAAACATTCAGTTCATGCTCACCCAGGTAATACATGTTAACTACCGGGTTTTTTGAATAAACCCCAAGAACCACCACATCACCGCCCTTCTCCACATACTGCATCAGAACATCCAGGGATTCCTGCACTCCGGCTGCCTCAAAACCGGTCTGAAAACCTTCATCACCAAAAGCTCTCTTCACGGCATCGGCAAAAGAATTGGTCGCTACATTGGCCGTCAGCTCTATTCCGCACTGACGTGCAATACCCAGTCGAAAATCACTGACATCGGTGATCAGCACTTTTTTTGCTCCCCGGGCCCGCGCAAACTGAGCCACCAGGTTACCGATCGTTCCGGCACCCGAAACCACCACATTTTTCCTCAACAGGCTTCCTGACCGGTTTGTCGAATGAGCTCCGACAGCCGCCGGCTCAATCATGGCGCCCTGCTCAAAGGTCATGGAATCATCAAAGGGGACAATACGGTCCTCAGTAACCACAAAAAGGTCCTGGGCCACGCCCGGAGCCTGGAATCCCTGGACTTTTAGTTCCTGGCAGGCATTGTACTGGCCTCTTTTGCAGGGGCCGCATGTACCGCAAACCAGCTGTGGACGGGCGGTTGCCTTCATCCCGGGCTTTACACGGGATACACCGGAACCGACCGCCTCTACCACCCCTGAATATTCGTGCCCCTGAACCACCGGATAAGGCGTTGCAGGATGTTTTCCATGAAATACATGGATATCCGAACCGCAAACCCCGATCTTCTTAATGCGAAGGAGTATCTCTTTTTCCAGAAGCGGAGCGGGTTCCGGAATTTCCCGGTACTCAATCACTCCAGGCTTAATCATAATGGCTTGCCTCATAATAATCTGATTATGAAAAAATGCTGTATAAACATACTAATGCAAAAATCAAAACGCCGGCCCAAAGCCGGGGATCCCGGATGCCTTCAAATTTCCCTTTGGCAACCACTGCAAGCGGGTTTTCCCAGGTGTACTTTTTAATCACTTCAGGATCCGGCTTTGGAGTCAGGTAACTGACAATAAAATAGATGACCGTGCAAATGACGAACAGCCACCAGGCCTGTACCATGAATGGAATATGCAAGCCCTTGGTCAGGTACATATATCCGCTGATCGGTGCAAAATCGATACAAAAGAAACCAATACCCAAAACCAGGCCGGCAATCAGGGTAATCAATCCGGCCTGCCGGGTGCCTCTTTTTGAGAAGACACCAAAGAGCAAAACAGTGGCAACAGGAGGAGCGATAGCTGCGGCGATTTTGTTGATCGCCTCAAATATGCTGGAAAACTTGTCTCCCTGTGTCGACCAGAGCATGGCCAGCACCATCACAACTACCGCCGCAATCCGGCCTACCCTTATCTGCTTTCTGTCTGTGGTTGCCGGATTGAGACGTTTTACAATATCAACGGCCACCAGGGTGGCAGAGCTGTTAAGTGCGGCTGCAATGGTGCTCATAAGGGCGGCTAGCATGGCTGCCGCCATCACCCCTTTCAGACCGACCGGGAGCAGTTTATTGACCAGGACTGGAAAGGCCTGATTGGCATCGGTACCGATGACGTCTCTGAACAGGACATAAGCGAATACCCCTGGAAGAACCAGAATGAAAACCGGCAGGATTTTCAGAAACCCTGCAAAAATCGGCCCCAGCTGTGCGTCATTCTGGGTTTTGGCGCCCAATACCCTTTGGACAATAGTCTGATCGGAACACCAGTACCATAGGCCGAGAATCGGATAACCGAGAAAACAGGCGTACCAGGTCAGACCGGATTCAAATCCCCCTTCACCAAGGGCAGTCAGGCTTTCCTTTGTGTGCAGGATGCTCAGCTGACCTGGTTTGAGGACTGCCTTTAGTTCGGCAAGCGTGTGAACCCCATTGTCAGGCAAAGCAAAAATGGCAATTCCTGTCAACAAAACCGAACCTCCGATCAGAATCACCGTCTGGATGGTTTCCGTCACAACGACGGCTTTCAATCCGCCAATCACTGTGTAAATGGTTGTAACCAGAGAAATAACAACAATCGAAGTTATCACATCAATGCCAAAAAACGTTTCAAACACAACGGCTCCGGCATAAAGACTCATTCCTATATGAACGAAAAGTGCACCGAGCAGTCCGATGAAGGCAAGTACCGTTCTGGAGCCCGGACCATAGCGCTTTTCCAGAAATTCGGGCAGTGTGGCAATTCGGCTCTTGAAATAGAAAGGAGCAAACACCAAACCAAGGAGTATCAGGGTCACTGCAGCAAGCCATTCAAAATTCCCCCACACCAGCCCTTCATTATAGCCCGATGCGGCCAATCCCACCAAATGTATGGTTGAGATGTTGGATGCAAACAGTGCGGCCCCGATTACGGGCCATTTCAAGCCCCGGTTGGCGAGGAAATATCCATCACTGGTCAATTTTTTCCACCGAACGGATAGTACTCCCACCACCAGAATACCAATCAGGTAAACCAGAATTATAATTGAATCCACCAAACTCAATGTTGCATGCATAGCTTTTCCGAATTAGATAGGCCAGGTACTTCGTTGTTTAAAAATAAGAAACAGGTGGACAAGTCCACCTGTTTCCCCGATCATAATTCAAATTAACCTTAACCTAAACATCAGTGAATTCCTTTTCGGGTATCCCACCACATTTGTGTTCCATAGAAGATATCATCCTCCACAACATCCAGCGGGAAGCTTGTATTCAGGGATTTTTCCTCGTCGGCATAAGCCATTCGGAAAGGAGGCCTGTTATGTTTGAGTGCATAGTTTTCCGACACGTTCTGGTCCATGAGCGGAATATCCGTGCGGCGACTTTCTGACCACGCTTCAACACTTTGCTTGAACAGGGAGATCCATTTCTGCAAACCAATCTTGTAAAGGTTTGTTGAGGTACCGCTACCCCAGGCCACACCCGGTTGAGTCAGAAACGCTGAAATGGCATCGGCTCCGATTTTATTTTCTTCCAGGGAGCGGGTTATCCCGGTTTCATATTCGGCCTGTGCATTTCCAGTGATAAAATTGCGTTCAATAGCTTCAGCCAGAATGAAATGAACCTCAGCACTGTTCATTAGTGGCGAGAATCCCTTTGGATCGTTGCCAAACCGGTCGCCGATGTGTGAAACATTGTTCCCATTATTCAGGCTGTCTTTTGTCTGACCGTAATAGAATCGGTAACCGTTGTAGGCGCCATATTTGTTTTTATCAACATACACAGGAAGCCTTGGATCATTATGGTCCTTAAGTACATTTACCAGAACACTGTTTGTGCGGTACTGATCCTTTTTCGGACCACTGACTACCCCCATTCGTTTGAACCAGAGCTCCTGATCAGGACTGATACCTGGCCATACAAAATAGGCATTATCTGCATTGTCAGTCATGATCGGATAAGTGGATGGATTATTCAGAATCTCAGCTATTACGGCTTTAGCCCCGGATTCATCAACCATTGACATCCGCATGGCAACTCTGAGCCGGGTTGAATTGCAGAACTTTTTCCATTTGGTTATGTCACCATTAAACATCCAATCACCTGCGCCCATGCTACCCGTGCCATTGTTCAGCAAATCGGCAGCCTCCTTAAGTTCCGCCAGGATGGCGGCATACACCTCCTGCTGGGAATCATATTTCGGATAAATAATCTCATCTGCCATTTTGAAAGCTTCAGAATAGGGAATTTTTCCCCACATATCTGTCGTCTGGTGAGCCGTATAAGCCTTCATCATTAAAGCAGCAGCATACAGGTTTGTGTTCTCCTCAAGTTGTGCCAAACGGGCTGCATCAACAAAATAAGTCATTGCGGTATACATGCTCCTCCACATACTGTTGTTGATATCAACGCGGTATTCATAATCTCCGAATCCGATAGCAGCGGTTTGCCCAGCATAGGAACCCGCATAATATACGTCGAGCCTTTCCCCCAGCAAGGTTCCAATCAGCGAATTGGTGGCGCGCAAAAAGACATTGGTGGCCGGAACTGTTGTGGGCGAATTAGGATTTGTGTTCATCTCGTCAAAATTCTTTGTGCAAGAATTCGAGATCATCAATACTGAAGCCAGTATCAGGAACTTTATTTTGATTATCGTTTTCATAGTTTTCTTCATTTTGAGCGTTATTAGAAGCTTACTCTCAATTTAATGCCAAAGCTCCTGGTGGTTGGTATCTGGAAATTCTCAAATCCAACACCGAAGTCACCACCTCCAAGTCCAACCTCCGGATCAATCCCGAGTTCAGCGGTACTCTTGTCACGGTATAGTATCGCAAGGTTCCTGCCGTACAATGAAATATTCAACTTTTGGAGCCATGGAAACTTGGCAACATTAATGTCATATCCAAGAACAATTTCCCTTAGCTTTATATAGGAACCGTCCAGAATCGAGTACTCATGATTGTTCCACATCCAGGATCCACCATAATAATCCTGTGCAGAAACCCTGATATCATTGACTGAGCCGTCTTCTTTCACGCCATCAACTATCAGCCCAGTCTCCCTGACATTATTTTGGATGGTATTCTCATAGGAGCCGGTGGCATAAGCATGCCAGGCCGAACAACTGAAGAAATCCCCGCCTTTCCGCATGTCAATCAGGAAACTGAAATTTAAGCCCTTGTAATTAAACGAGTTACGAATACCTCCAACCCAATCAGGTGTGACATCTCCCAGTGCTTTGCCCACATTGGTTGTAAGCGGAATACCATCACTGCCGACAACAACCTTTCCTTCATCATTTCTTACAAAGGGTAATCCCCAAATAACACCCCAGGGTTGGCCAGGTACGCCTACCGTGGTTGCACCCCCAAATCCGCCGGAAATACGGTAGGATTCAAGGTCACCATATAATTCATTCACTATGCTCTTATTCCTGGCCCAGTTGAAACTTAGATCCCACGAGAAACCATCAGGTTTATCAATTGCCTTGATGTTTGCCATGATCTCAATCCCGCTGTTCTCAATCTCCCCGGCATTATAAAGCATTGCACTATAACCGGTTGTCAATGAAGTTGGTACCCTTAAAATCTGATTAACGGTGGTCTGATCATAGTAGGTTATATCCAGCGACAACCTGTTTTGCCACAACCGGACATCACCACCAAACTCAAAAGACGAGGTGATTTGAGGTTTCAGGTTGGCAGGTGGATAGGTTGCACCCGGACTGAACATGGAAATTGAATTAAAGGTGCTGGCCGAGTAGGTATTTGTTAATTGATATGCACTTGCATCACCCCCTACCCTTGCCCAGCTGCCCCTCAGCTTGGCATAGCTAAGTATACTGGATTCCAGTTTGAATGCCTCAGTGACATCAAATCCCAAGCTTACAGATGGATAGAAATAAGACCGGTTGGCGGCTGGCAGAGTCGAACTCCAATCATTTCGCCCGGTCACACCAATAAACAAGAAATCTTTATACGATCCGTTAGCCGCAAAGAAAAGACTATTTACCTCCTTTTCATCAGTATACATGCTAACGGTAGGGTTTCCTTTGACGTTGGAGATGGTATAGAGGTCCGGTACCGTCAGATCGGCGGCAGCCATATACATGGATTGCGCCTTTACATTACGGTAGTTGCCTCCGATGAGACCATCCAGTCGTATTTCACCAAAGGTTTTGTCAAACTTCAGAATCAGGTCCGCATTGGTTTCGTTATAATAGAACTGGGTCTGATTGAACTGGCCTCCCCTTTTTCTGCTGATATTACCCTGGGTGCCCGATTGCGTCAGATCCTTTCGGTATTCATTGTAAAAATCCATCCCCACTCTACCCATAACCGACATCCAATCCGTGATTTTGTAATCCACACTTGTGTTTCCAAACATTCTGTCCCGGGTAAAGCCGGTTTTGTTTCTTAGGGTATAATAGAAATTGTCTCCGTCCGGGAAAATAAAATCATCATTGCCCTTATCTTTATAGAGCTGCTTGGCATAAAGCATATCAAAATCCCTCTGAAGCCATGCGAAATCTACCCCAATCCCGGAATATCCGTTATTCGGAATATTGTTGCTCTCCTTTTTAAGGTAAGTCATGTTCGTCACCGAGGTCAGCCGGTCAGTTGGCTTTAAGGTTATGCTCCCGTTTAATGTTTGCTGAGATTGATCAGTATAATCAATGATCCCTTTCGTGTCCAGATTGGTAAAGGACAAACGCCCCAAAGCTTTTTCCCCGTTGGCGGAAATTGAAAGGCTGTTTTCAGCATTCATGCCGGTCTGAAAATAATTGCGATAATTATCCGGACGTGAAATCCAGGGACTGTTTGGCCCGGTCGACCATTGGTCGAGAAGCAATCCTGCATCCATTCTGGGTCCCCAGTTTATCGGCCAACTGTCATTAACACCACCGCCACCACCATCTACCCAATTGTAGGCATAGGATTTAGCATAATCCTGGTAACTCATCTCCGGATTATCCCTTTTCCATATATATTCTTCACCATTCCATCCACCACCATATTCATTCTGGAGCTTAGGCAGATAGGCTACTTTATCGAAGGACATGGAGGTGGTAAAATCCACGCCCAGTTTGCGACCGTCTTTTCCCTTTTTTGTTGTAATTAGGATTACTCCGTTGGTCGCCCGGCTGCCATAAAGAGCTGCCGCATTGGCACCCTTCAGAACGGTCATTGTTTCAATGTTGTTAGGATCAATATCTGCGGCAGTGTTACCCCAGTCAATACCACCGGCACCGCCGAGGTTCGTTGTATTGTTGAAGATTGGAGTTCCGTCAATCACGAAAAGGGGTTCGTTACCGCTGAAGGATTTATTGCCCCTGATTACTAACCTCGAAGATGCTCCAACCGTACTCCCTCCGCTGGTTACCTGAACCCCGGCAATCTTACCAGACAAGGAGTTAACAATATTATTGTCCCTGGCATCTGTCAATTGGCCTGAACTAATATCCTGAACCGCGTATCCCAGTGTTTTCTTTTCACGGGAAATTCCGAGGGCAGTTACAATAACCTCATCAATATTCATTACATCAACCTCCATCGTCACATCATATTGGTTGGATGATGTGATGGGGATTTCCAGTTTTTTAAAGCCGACAGAAGAAAACACCAGGCTGGATGCCTGCCCCTGAATGGCCAGAACAAACTTACCAGAGCCATCAGTGGTCGTTCCGGAGTTAGATCCTTTGACCACTACCGCTACACCCGGAACTGGCTGCCTATCAGCCCCAGAGACCACTGTTCCGGTTAGCTGACGTGTTTGCCCGAACAAAGTTGAAGACAAAAACGCCATCATTAAAACAAGAATTACTCGTTGCTTCATGGATTTCAGATTTAGTTATGTAAATTCCCAAAATTTTCCATTCTAAATCTAGAGCATAAGAAAAGGTATGGAAACCAGTTTTTTGGCCTCTTGGTATACTATCTTAACCAACGGATTGGTAAGCCTGGCGACTCACACTATTTTTTCCTGGCTGACAGGAACATTGTTACAGAAGTATAAATTACAACTACGCAAACCAGCCATTTCATCACATCAAGCGGGAGTGATTTAACTACAAAGGCAGCCAGAAAAACACCCGAAACCCCGGCAACGGATAATGAAATGGCAACTTTCCGATCGTAGGCCTGCTCCCTGATAAACCGCCCTCCCCCGGCAACCATTAGCATGGCCGTGGCTGTCATCATGATCGGGAACGCGGTTGCAGGATGCATACCGAAGGAATATACCATCGCCATGCAAGGGGCATAAAAACCAACTCCGATTGTCTGCAAGGCTCCGAAAACTAAACACATAACAATAATTATTGCCAGTTTCCATCCTTCCAGGCCAATAGCCTCGCCACCCAGCGGGATCAGGTCCAGAAGCCCGCCTAATATCATTATCGCAACAACAAGCAGCCCTATTCCCATCCCCAGTTGAATCCCCCTCCGAGGCATCCTGGCCACAACTCCTGCCCCAAATACGGCTCCGATCGGAGCGGCTAAAGACATGGAAACCAGGGTTAACGGATCAACCTTGACCGCTGTCATGAATATAAAGGCTTGTGTAGCTGTGGCTAACGTATTGCCTACATTCATGGTGCCAGGAATCAGTCTGTCATCAACCAGCTTGAATATCTTGAAAATAGCCGTCTGCTGCGCAAAACTTCCAATACCCAGGGTGTCAAAGAAATTGGTCACAAACCCCGTTGTCAGCAAACCAGGCCAGGGCTTATTCGAAAAACTGCTGCGGTTCTTAAATACATCCCTGAGATAATAAATCCCGAACAAACTGGTCATTACCCCCAATACTGCCTTCAAAATTAGAATCATGGAATTTGAGCGCTTTAGGTTTGCTATAAAATTGCCAAGCGCTAAAATAAAAGAAAGTAGCGGAGTTCTTCCTGTTAAAAGGATGTTTAAGTACCAAATCTGAAATCAGAATTCTGGGTATTGGAATTACTGATTGCAAATTCAAAGATATTATCGTCACCCGGATCAATGCCAGAATCAAAATCCGGCTTCCTGACCAGAACAGGGGTCCTGTAAATCAAGGTATTATCTCCTTCAAAATAGACCGATCCAACCTCCTTGTAGATAAATGAACCGCCAACCCGTAAATAAGCAAGAAACCGGAGTTCAAAATGTCCGTTCGCATCAGGACCATCGGCATACTGAACGGATAACGGCTGTATCTTCCCGGCAAGATAATCTTTCTCATTTCCATATTCAATAAGGAGCTCAGAACTGGCGAAGGTATTGTCCAGATTTTTGTCCCTATATACCTGAACCTTGTAAAGGGCGGGCATATCAACCGCCAGTTCCCCTGCTAAATCATACGAACTACCGGAATAGTCAAGGTAATTATCAGGATAAAAACTGCCATAAAACCATTTCTGCTTAACAACCACAACAGTCGGCTGAAACCAGACAAATCCATAATCGGCCGGATCAGACCCATTAAAGCAAAAAACACTCAACCCCACGTCTGTTTTATTGAATGCATCTATTTCAAATTCCACATTGAGAGGGTCAGGAATTCTGTTGCCGAAATTACTACCCTCATGCGGAGCTGCGCTGACCAGCCGGTCGCCGGTCGGGTTGGTGCGACTCTTGTCCTCATCGGCATAAAGGAGACACTCTTCCACCCTGTAATACTGATTTTTTGGTAGTTTAGGCAGTATCAGAGGAAAAGTGTATAAAACAGCATTTTCAAGGTATGTACCGGTAAAGAAATTCTCATAAACTCGCTTATTCTTAACAACATGACTGATTATCACCATGGCATAATCAACATCAAACGCACAATTTGAACCGCTTTTTAAAGTTCCCCGGCCATCATAAATGGTGAAAACCACTTCATTTTCCGTTCCGGAACCGGTATCTGGTGTTTCCTTTTGGCACCCTGTCAGGAAAAGGACCAGCATCAAAGTCATATGAAAACCTACCCGCATCCGAATATTTTATTAGCTTACTACTATCTTGACAAAGATAGCAATAAAAATGCCAATAAGTATTAAACCATTGACATTAAATGATTTAGCCAAATATAATCGGCAGTCAGTTTTCTGATATCTGGAATATCTCCCCAATTTATGGACTACCCTAAGAAAACCTGGTCTTTCTATCGTTTTCATTTTGTTATTTTTGATACGCTGATAAGAAAGCGCAAAGGAATCAATCCCGATGTTGAAGTTTTTACAAGACCTGAAAAGCAAGGAGCATAAACCGGGCTACGGTGGCCTGGAAATATTCAAATATATTGGCCCTGGATTATTGGTAACGGTGGGCTTTATTGATCCTGGCAATTGGGCCTCAAACCTGGCTGCCGGCGCTGATTTTGGCTATAAGCTGCTCTGGATGGTTACCCTATCCACCGTAATGCTGATTATCCTCCAGCATAATGTAGCCCACCTCGGAATTGCCACCGGACTGTGCCTGTCCGAAGCCGCAAGCATGCATCTGAAACCCTTCTGGTCAAGGTCAATCCTCGGAACAGGAATGCTTGCATCTGTTTCTACCTCTCTGGCCGAAATCCTTGGCGGAGCCATTGCCCTTAATATGCTCTTTCATATCCCCATAAAAGCCGGAGCACTTTTAGTCCTTGCTTTTGTTATTATTATGCTGATTACCAATTCATACCGATTAATCGAGAAATGGATTATCGCCTTTGTATCCATTATCGGCCTCTCATTTATATACGAACTCAGCCTGGTGAACATTGATTGGGGTGAAGCCGCACGATGCTGGATCACCCCTTCATTTCCCCACGGCTCCATGATCATTATTATGAGTGTTCTCGGTGCGGTGGTGATGCCGCATAATCTTTTCCTCCATTCGGAGATTATCCAAAGCCGGCAGTGGAACCTGAAAGACGATAAGGTAATTAAGAAACAGCTTGATTTTGAACTATTTGACACTTTGTTTTCCATGATCATTGGTTGGGGTATCAACAGTGCAATGATTCTTCTAGCAGCAACCACATTTTTTAGAACCCAGATCCCGATAACCGAACTTCAACAAGCGCAGGAAACCTTAAAGCCATTGCTTGGCAGCCAGGCCTCGGTAATTTTCGCCATAGCTCTCCTGTTTGCCGGCGTCGCCTCAACAATTACTTCAGGAATGGCCGCCGGAACTATTTTTGCCGGTCTTTACAAGGAACCATACGATATTAAGGATAACCATACACGAACAGGCGTCATTGTATCACTGATTGTGGCAACAATTATTATTTTTCTTATTTCCAATCCGTTTAATGGACTGATAATTTCCCAGATGATGCTAAGCATTCAACTGCCCATCACGATTTTTTTGCAGGTTTACCTTACATCATCAGAAAAGGTAATGGGAAAATACAAGAATAGGGCCCTCACAAAATTTACACTATATTTAGTTGGCGCTATCGTCACATCGCTGAATATCATGCTGCTGGTCAGCATCCTGTTCTAAGCCTTGACTATTAACAATTTTTAATACTTCTCCTATGGAACTACATGGATCACAAACCGAAAAAAACCTTTTGAAGGCATTTGCAGGCGAATCTCAGGCACGCAACCGGTATGAATTTGCAGCTAAAATCGCCCGTAAGGAAGGTTACGAACAAATAGCATCACTTTTCGAGGAAACTGCTGATAATGAGAAAGTTCATGCGAAGCGATTTTTTAAATTCCTGGAAGGATTCCCGGTTGAAATTACAGCAGTTTATCCGGCTGGAAAAATCGGAACTACCCTGGAAAACCTTAAAGCTGCTGCTGAAGGAGAAAATGAAGAATGGTCTGAACTATATCCTGAATTCGAGCGGATTGCACGTGAAGAAGGCTTTAAAGAGGTCGCAACCGCTTTTAAGCTCATCGCCAAAGTTGAAGCTGAACATGAAAAGCGGTTCTTAAAACTCCATGAAAACATTCAATCTGGCAAAGTGTTTGAAAGACTGGGGAAAGTGACGTGGAAATGTAGAAAATGCGGATATGTACACGAGGGTACCAAGCCACTTGAAAACTGCCCGGCCTGCAATCACCCTAAAGCTTTCTTTGAGATCAAGGAGTCAAATTATTAAATGAGGATACTTCTAACCGGAGCAACCGGCTATATTGGACGGCGGTTACTTCCTGCCTTGCTCGAACAGGGACATGAGGTAACCTGTTGTGTAAGAGCAGGTAACCGATTTCTTGAAGATTACCGTCATCCCCGGTTGGCAACAATAGGAGTTGATTTTCTTAAGGCTGCCCAGCTTGAAGGGCTTCCAAAGGATATCGATGCAGCCTATTTCCTGATGCACTCGATGAGCAGCTCAACACGAAATTTCGAAGATCTTGAAAAGTGCATAGCCTTAAACTTTATCGGATACCTTGAACAAACATCAGCCAGGAATGTGATTTATTTGAGCGGGCTTGTTCCGGCAACGGGAGAAATGTCCCCTCACCTCCGATCCCGTTGGGAGGTTGAAAAAATCATAAGACAATCCATAATCCCTTCAACCATCTTAAGGGCCGGAATTGTCGTGGGATCAGGCAGCGCTTCCTTTGAGATAATACGCGACCTTGCCGAAAAGTTACCTGTCATGGTTGCACCTGCCTGGCTTAACAACCTATGCCAGCCAGTGTCAATCCGGAATGTTATTCAATACCTGATTGGGGTTCTGGATAACGAAAAAGCACTTGGTCAGGCCTGGGATATCGGAGGCCCCGATATTCTTACGTATAAAGAGATGATTCTTGGCTATGCCCGTAACCGTAACCTGAAAAGGAGAATCATCACGGTTCCGGTAATGACGCCTAAATTATCTTCGTATTGGCTGTATTTTGTTACGACAACTTCTTTCAAACTGGCTCTAAACCTGGTGGAAAGCATGAAATCGGATCTCCTCTGCCGGAACCGGGATCTTGAAAAAATTCTCGGGATCGTACCCATTTCCTATGACCAGGCAATCCAGATGGCCTTCGCTAAAATAGAACAGAACCTGGTTTTGTCCAGCTGGAAGGATGCCCTTAATGACCCCGGTCTTTCGAAAAGAATGACAAGGTTCATTGAAGTGCCAAAGTTTGGTTCTTACAGAAATCTGCAGGTTGTTCCTATTGGAGAGAATTATCAAAAAACCCTGGAAAATATATGGTCGGTCGGAGGGAACAAAGGGTGGTATTATGCAAACTGGATCTGGAAAATACGCGGTATCCTGGACCGGATGGTTGGTGGAGTAGGACTTCGTAGGGGAAGAACACATCCAACACAAATCCATCCGGGGGACGCTTTGGATTTCTGGCGTGTTTTGATTGCAGATAAAAATGGTCGACGCCTGCTGATGTTCGCCGAAATGAAACTGCCTGGCGAAGCCTGGCTGGAATTCAGTATCCACGAATCCTCATCAGGCTTTGAAATGCGACAGGAGGCAACTTTCCGTCCCAGCGGGATTTCAGGACGTGCCTATTGGTTCGGCCTGATGCCATTGCATATACTCATTTTTACTAAAATGGCCAGGCGAATAGCAAGATCCGCTTAGTGGGAAGCCGTACCGGCAATTTTCTCCGGAAACCGCATAATAAAGACTGACCCTAATCCAGACTCACTCTCAACTTCCAGAGTTCCCCCGCAGAGGTCAACGAACTTCTTCGTAAGTGATAATCCCAATCCGGTGCCCTCATAATTCCTTTTAGATCCTTCACTCACCTGCCGAAAATCTTCAAAGATGGTTTTCTGGTATTTTAATGGAATCCCGATACCCGTATCCTCAATCCGGATAGTCCCGAAACGCCTGCCCATGATAATTTCATAAAGCGTTGTAATCCTGACACCTCCCTTATCGGTGAATTTGATGGCATTACTGATCAGGTTGCCGATCGAGTTCCTGAATAATTGGTCATCGAGATCCAGAAGCATATCTCCAACCAATTGATCACGTTGGATAAAAAGGCCTTTTTTCATTGCTGCGGGAGAATAAAGAAATATGACTTCATCAAGGGCCTGGATTACGTCTACTCGCTCAATGAAAAGCTCCATTTTCCCCGATTCAACTCGCGATAAATCAAGAATCTGGCTGAGCGTCTGCAATAATCGGTTTCCGCTCGAAAGAATGATCTCAGCATATCTCGATACCTCTGGATCCTTAAATTCTGTCTGCAACAATTCAGCAAATCCAAGAATGCCATTAAGCGGCGTCCTGATTTCATGACTCATATTGGCAAGAAAAAGCGATTTGATGCGATTTGCCTCCTCGGCCCGGTCCCTGGCAGCTATGAGGGAATCGTTTAACTCTTTTTTCTTGATGACACTTGCAAACAGCCGTCCGATAATGTGCAGCAGGGAAATTTCATCTTTTGTCCAGGTCCTGAGATCGCGAACAGAATCAAACCCGGCAAACCCCAGCATCTCGTCATGAGTTTCAATCGGAACAACAATCAGCGATTTAATTCCCTGCGACTCCAGAATTCTCCTGTCGGTTTCCCATTCAGGCCCCAAAAGGTTCAGATCAGGTATGTATACTATCCCTGAGCTCCGGATGGTAGTCATGAGATACGGCGCCACTTCAAGCGGAATATTCTGAAGATTATCAATTTCTGGTGTAATACCGGGTGCGCACCACTCATGGGTATTGGTCATCAGCTTTTTATCAAAATCAAATCGAAAAATGTATGACCTGTCAACACCGCAAAACTGTCCTAATTTCGCCAACCCTTCCCTAAAGGTTTCATCCATCTCCTCCGGCGAAGTCGATAGAAACTGCAAAGCAACTTCCACCAGCATTGCCTCAAACTGATCGCGATACCTCAGGGCCTTATCACCTTCGTACCTTTCAGTAAAGTCTTCAACGATACCGACACCGCCCAGAATTGATGCATCCTTTCCGGAAATCGGTGCAAAAAATGCCCGCACAGGAGTGATTTTCAAGGCTGTAACTGAATGATACTCACCCTCAAAATAACCTAATCTTCCTTCAAGCGACTGATTAACTGCCTCTACAATGTTCTGATCCGGTAATCTGGTCATATCCAGGCCAGTAAGAATCTCCTTACTGGATCCGATAATCCCCACAAAACGATCATTACAAGTTAAAATTTTACCGGTTTGATCGTAATGAATCAAACCAACCGGAGTGTTTTCAAAAATAAGCCGGTACTTTTCTTCACTTTCACGCAAATTATCAAGCAGAAAAACCTGATCGGTAATTTCATGAAGGACGATAACCCAACCCAAATCGTGTTTAAGATTTTTCGACAGAACTGAGGACCGGGTGAGGATAAATGTCCGGCTGGATTCGCCAAATCGCAAGCGGATCTGAAGGTTTGGCTGATCAGATTTCCCTAGTTCGATTAGCAGATCAGGATAAGATGATAATATCTCCTCTAATTTCTTTCCTATGGATCCCCTTTCCAATCCTGTCAATAAAACACTGGCTGTCCGGTTGTAATCAATCATCCGGTTTTCGCGATCAATAATAATGGCCGCGTCCCCAAGGGATTCATAAACCGAATGGCGTGCTTTTGGTAATAAAAACACCACCTGATTGGCAAAGACTCCCCAAGCAAAAAGTGGGGCCGTAATCAGAAAGCCAAATGGACCGGTGTCCAATCCGTTTGAAAATTTGAGCTGGTAAAACAGCATGCCGATCCATGGACCCAGGCTACCGGCCATCATGAAAATGGTCTGATCTCTGGTTACCGAACCCAGCCGGAGATTGGATGAAAAAAGTATGAACGACAGCAGCAGGGAGAAGTTTAAAAAGCCCAGATTAAAGAAATATATTGGGCCTTTGTGGATTTCCAGGAGATTAAAATTCTTACCTTGTATAAACTCACCTATCCCGGTGTAAAACAGGTGATGCAGGGAGTTGGTAAAATAAAACAGGAGGATGATAGCCGGTACAAGAATGAGTGAACGAATCCACCAGCTTGCCAGCCACTGGTCACGGTTGGTCAGCCTGACGGCTAACAGGATGCAGGCAGCGGGAATTGTGGCTATACCCAAATACTGGACCTTTAACCAGAAAAGAACCCCGGAAACAGTATTCATCTGGATTTCCATAGCATAGCCGGTAATATAAAAGGTAGAGGCCAGCATAAGAAGTCCGAATTCCTTTGCTCCACGAACCGATCGGTTCGTCCATGCATAGATTGCCAATCCAAAAGTGATAACCGATACCAGAAACAATGCCAGGCTGTAAATCGGTATTTGTATCATTGGGTCCTGAATATCCAATAAAACTAATACAACTGTCAGGCATTACAAATCCTGCTTCACACTATTTGATAAACAGGCAATTGATTGGGTTTGAGCTGTCTCAATAAATGCGCCAACCCAATGAACAAAAGAAAACGTTATTGCGAAGGTTAAAATCATCCAGGGAACGGATCGTCATAAAATTCTCAAGACCAAAATCATAGCCAATATCAAAGGTCAACATAAGGACATCAATGCCTGCCCCTGCCTGGACGGACCACGTTGCATCTCTAAAATCTTCTTTTGTGATTCTATCAGTCTCATCCACACCGTTGATACTCAGGGTATAATCCCTGTTTAACACATAGGATGCAACAGGTCCCCCCCAAAGCCTTAGCCGCACCAGCTTCAGGTCAAGTACCTTATATCCGAGCAGCAAGGGCAAGTCAACCGTTCGGAGAGTCATCGTCTGAGAAATGTTAAGGGTTCCGGCACCCGTCAAAGGATCATCAATGGACGAATCGAGGGAACCTTTTTTGATACTTAAGTAGGCTTCCGGCTGGACATAAAACCTGTTGAGATAAATCGAAAAGAAAAGCCCTCCCTGAAAGCCACTCTTGATATCGTCAATGTAGTCCGTATAGTCGGTGGAGAGGCTGGTCGAATTCCAACCGATTTTTGGTCCGAAGCTAATCAGGTTCTGCGCCGACAGGCCCGTCGAGATTCCGATAAGCAAAAAAATAATGGCAATTCGTTTCATTTTGCTGGTATCTAAGATGTGTTTTAATAATCAAACCCGTTTAGTTCAGTTCATTTCATTTCATTTCAATCCGTTCAGGCTTATTCCTGCCCTGAAACACTGGAATGGATAGTCCCGGAATCCCTTCTGATAGCCAAAAACAAGAGCAGCTCTTCCAATCCTAATGCCTAGATCAGCCTGATAAATCTGTGGTTTATCCCCATTGTTCATATATCCCGTATAACCCCTGTACGATTGATTCACATAGAAATCACGAAACTCAAGATCCAAACCTAAGCCGTAAAGCCAGGCATCATCCTGAGGATAATTGTCGAGATAGGTCTGCCACACCAGAAAACCCGTTTCAGCATACCATCGGACAAATTGGAAGAACCCTTGCCGCTTACCATAAGAATCCCCGACTGACATATCCAGATGATAACCCGGTGTATCCGTATGCCGTGCAAATTCCCTGCCAGTTCCGCTGGCAGTTCGACAGGTCATGGCAAAGGTGATGTCAGGAATATACTGATGATCACGAACCAACTGAAACATCGTTCCGAAATAAATATCTCCCAGAGCCTGCCCTTCCGACGCCATCCCACTATAAGTCCTCCAGTTTCTGCTGGTCGCAGAATCCATGCTGAAGAACTCAACAGGGGCATAACTAAACTCCAGACCTACCCGGTCGCTGATGGGAACTACAAAATCAGTATGAAAGTCCTGCGTCTGATTCCCTTTGCCAAGGTAATATTCATAGCGACCGCTCCAGTTGACCCGCTCCGGTACCAATCCCTTATGTAAGAAAGGAACCGGGAGTGCGTTCGGCCCCATATATCCCGGAGAAGTAATCAGATATCTGGATTTATGCGTGATTCCATCCCAGTCGGTATATGGATCAGGCGGATAGAATTTGTTTTGTCCAAAAAGCGGAATGGAAATCAGTGCTGACACGGAAACCCAGATAATTGGCAATATCCTCATAGGGAATGGACCTTTCAATTTGCCCAAAGATACCGCCTTCACCTCAATTTAGTTATTTTTACGGATATTAATTGAGAAAAATGCCAACAAACGTGCCGCTTGCGGAAAGGATGAGACCCAAAACTCTTGATGAATATGTTGGACAGGAGCACCTTGTTGGCGAAAACTCTATCCTGCGAAGATCCCTTGAGTCAGGTTTGATCCCTTCATTTATTCTTTGGGGCCCTCCGGGCGTGGGTAAAACCACCCTTGCAAAAATCGTTTCAAACCATTTAAACCGGCCTTTCTTTTCCCTTAGTGCGATTAACTCAGGGGTAAAAGATATTCGCGAAGTTATAGATAAAGCGCAGAAAACCAGATTTTTCGGATCCCCGTCGCCGATCCTTTTTATTGACGAGATCCACCGTTTCAGTAAATCACAACAGGATTCACTGCTCGCCGCAGTTGAACAAGGAATAATAACCCTGATAGGTGCCACAACAGAAAACCCCTCCTTCGAGGTTATCTCCCCCCTATTGAGCCGATGCCAGGTTTATGTTCTAAAAAGTCTTGATCGCAGCCACCTTGAGGACCTGCTGCGAAAAGCCCTTGAACAGGATTTCGACCTGAAGTCAAGAAAGATTGACCTGATCGAAACTGAAGCCTTGCTTAGATTTTCGGGCGGCGATGCCCGAAAACTTTTTAACGTACTGGAAATTGTGGTGCAATCCGCGGTTGATACAGAACCATTGATCGTCACAAATGAAATGGTTGCCCGAATCATTCAGGAAAACATCGCCATCTATGATAAGAATGGTGAATTTCATTATGATATTATATCAGCCTTCATAAAATCACTGAGAGGTTCGGACCCCAATGCAGTTGTATATTGGCTGGCTCGAATGATAGAAGGGGGCGAGGATCCTGAGTTCATCGCCCGCAGACTCCTGATCTTTGCAGCAGAAGATATCGGACTGGCTAATCCGAACGCACTTCTGCTCGCAAATTCCTGTTTTGATGCCGTAAAAAAAATCGGCTGGCCCGAAAGCAGAATTATCCTGTCCGAAGCTGCAGTCTACCTGGCAACTTGCCCCAAAAGCAACTCAACCTACCTGGCAATAGGAGGCGCGCAGGATCTTGTGCGGAAAACCGGCGACTTACCGGTGCCTCTGCATTTGAGAAATGCTCCCACAAGCCTGATGAAAGAACTCGGATATGGGGAAAAATATAACTATCCGCACGACTTTACCGGCCGTTTTCTGGATGAAGAATATCTGCCCGAAACCATTAAGGGAACACGGTTATGGAACCCTGCTGAAAATCCCAGGGAGACGGAGCTGCTCGCTAAAATGAGAAAGTTGTGGGGTGATCGCTATAATTACTAATTTACCACCATGAAGAACGACTTTATTCATACCATTCCCGGTATTCAGCCTGCTCAGGACCCGGGTTTTCTACTCATTGCAGGTCCCTGCGTTGTAGAAAATCGCGAAACACTCTTCCAGACCGCAGAGAAACTGAAAGAAATCTGTAACCGGTTGAAGATACCTCTAATCTTTAAAGCAAGCTATCGTAAGGCAAACCGGACCCGGCTTGATTCATTCAAGGGAATCGGAGATTCGGAAGCCCTGAATCTGCTGGACGAAGTTAAACGCTATACCGGACTGCCGGTCCTCACAGATGTGCATGAGACAAAAGAGGTAGATTTCGTCGCCAGGTTTGCTGATGTTTTACAAATCCCGGCATTCTTGTGCCGCCAGACTGAACTCATACAGGTTGCAGCACAAACCGGAAAACCGGTTAATCTTAAAAAAGGCCAGTTTCTTTCAGCTGAGGCGATGAGATTTGGAGTGGAAAAGATTGTGGAAACGGGAAACTCCCGTATTTTTCTTACTGAGAGGGGATCGACTTTTGGTTATGGAGACCTGGTCGTTGATTTTCGCGGAATCCCCATCATGAAATCATGGGGATATCCTGTGGTTCTGGATATTACTCATAGTTTGCAAGCTCCCAATCAACCCGGAGGAATAACCGGGGGTAATCCTCAAATGATAGAAACCATAGCAAGAGCCGGTATCGCTTCCGGTGTTGATGGTATTTTTATGGAAACACATCCAAACCCTTCGCAGGCCCTCTCAGACGGTTCAAATATGCTTCCTTTGTCACAGGCCGAAAAACTGCTATTCAATCTTTTGGCCATTTACAGAGCCACGAAAACACTGGATCAGAGTTAACTATGCATAAAAAACACATTTCTTTCATACTCTTCCTGATCCTTCTGTCCTTGCCTGTTTCAGTTTATAGTCAAACTCTTGCAGAAATTTTGAGCCAGCATGCCCATGCAACCGGTTTTTCAAACAGGATGAAAATCAAAACCCTCACGTCAATCGGAACCATTACACAGATGGGGGCTGCACTGCCCATAAGCATTATACAAAAAAGGCCTAATAAATATCGATTCGATGTTCATCTTGACGATGGCAGAATTACACAGGCATACGACGGGGTAATCGGGTGGAGCTATAATCCCTACTCCTCATTGGATACTATTCAATTGACCGGCGCTGAACTGGCACAGATACGGGAATCTGCAGATTTTGACGGAATCCTGCATACCTACCGAACAAAAGGATACACCATTTCACTAATGGGGAAAGTGGCCGTAGGGCTTCATTCTGCATATAAAATACAAATCAAGAAACAGTCGGGGGAAGTCCTGTATTTCTTCATTGACTCGCTGTCCTACCTGGTTATTAAAACGGAAGCTAACCTACTCGTGAACAAGATGCCCTATGTGGCCGAATCAACATTCGGAGATTATCGAAAGGCGGGTGGTATAACGGTTCCCTTTTTTATCCAATCAAAGAATGGAACCCTGATAACAGAGCTGCGTATCAGCACAATCCGCATTAATGAGCCCATGGAGGACTACTATTTTAGCTGCCGGAGGCTTACAAATTAAACATCCTGGTTATTCTTTCTGCGAATAAGGCCTTTAACAGGATCAAGTATTCTAACCAGAAGGCTCATCTTATCGGTAATAATCTGCGCCTGGCCAGTCATATTCTTGGAAAACACCAGCTCTTTTTTATAGGTCGATTTCATACCTTCTGGCAGGCTTATCTCGACCCTATAGTATTCTGCCTCAGGCCATAATGAGATTTGCTCAACCGTTCCCTTTACCATTCCGTATTGCATGTAGGGATAATTATCAATATGTAAAACAACGCGATTCCCAATCTTCACTTTTCCGGCATCTTTGACTGACAAAAAAAGTTCCCCTTTAATTGGATTCGAAGCGGTCAGGACAACCTGGCTGCTGATCCGGTCGGGATATCGAAACCAGGCTGCCCCAATTAACAGGGTAAGTATCACCATGGCTATCAGAACAGTCCCCCACCTTACAATCCATGGCGGAACAATTCCGAGTATCTCCCGGAGTTCTTCCTGGCGCAGTTCGATTTGAGGATCACTGTGAGTCATGCTATATTCCTAATTCGAGCTGATTTTTAACAAGATTATAGTAGGCTCCCTGATACCGCACTAATTCCTCATGCTTTCCGGTTTCAATTATCTTGCCCTTCTCCATAACCAATATCTGATCAGCATTTTTAACTGTGCTAAGCCTGTGCGCCACAATGACAACCGTCCTGCCTTTAAAAAATTCTGCCAGGTTTTCCATAATGATCCTTTCATTATTTGCATCCAGGGAATTCGTGGCCTCATCAAAGAAAATAAGCCTGGGATCCTTGTAAATCGCACGTGCAATCAGCAACCGCTGCTTCTGTCCCTGACTTATACCATGTCCATCAACCCCTATCCGCGAATTGAATCCAAGGGGAAAACTCCTGATAAACTCCAAGATATTAGCTTTTTCAGCAGCAAAGGCCAGTTTTCCAGGATCAATCGATTCATCACTCAATGCTATGTTTTTTGCAATCGTGTCTGAAAACAAATAACCGTCTTGCAAAACTGCCCCACATTTGCTTCGATAAATCCTTTGATTGTAATTCTCCAGGGAACTATTGCCTAGCTGGACCTCGCCGTAAACTGGCCGGTATAATCCCAGCAAGATTTTAATAAGGGTGGTTTTTCCGCTTCCACTCGAACCGACAATGGCAGTTACCTTGTTTTCGGGTACATCAAATGTTATGTCATCTACCACCCTTGGAGAATGCGGGCCTTCATACTGAAAAACCAATCCGGAAATTTTAAGGCTGATATTGGCCGGCAATTCGTCAACCTTACTCTCCCTGCCTACTCCATCGACAGGTTGATCATGTACTTCAGCTAACCTCTCAAGACTGATCTTTGCATCTTGTGCCGCATGAAAGAAGTTAATAAGCTGGTCAATGGGGCTGTTCATCTGCCCCACTATAAACTGGATTGCAAACATAATACCAAGCGACATCTGGCCTTCAATAACAGCCTTTGCCGACAGAAATGCGATCAGCACATTCTTTGTTTCATTAATTACCACCGAACCCACCTGTTGGTATTGCACCAAGGCAAGACTCTTAACCCTGATTCTGAATATCTTGGCCTGAATGAACTCCCAGTCCCAGCGCTTCTGCTGCTCACAGGTATTAAGCTTGATCTCCTGCATGCCAGATACAATCTGAATAATGCTGTTCTGATTTTCTGACAACTGGATAAACCTTCGGTTGTCAAGTTCACGTCGCTTACGAAGAAACAAACTGATCCAAAGTAAATACAACAAACTGCCAATTAAAAACAAGAGTAAGATCTTTGCATTATAAATTGCTAATACAATACTGAAAACAAACAGGTTAAATATTGAGAACAGAACATTAAGGGTTGATTGAGTAAGGAAAGTTTCAATGCGGGTATGATCGCCTATCCTCTGCAAAATATCACCGGTCATTTTGGTATCAAAAAATGAAGTGGGAAGCCTCATCAATTTGACCAGGTAATCTGATATTAGTGCGATATTAATCCTTGTACTGATGTGCAGAAGAATCCAGGATCGAATAAACTCAACACTGGTTCTTCCCGCAATTAAAACCAACTGAGCAATAAGGACAAGGTAGATGAATCCCATATCCTGATTGCTAATTCCGATATCCACAACAGATTGGGTCAGGAAGGGAAGAATCAGTAAAATGACCGATCCTACCAGCATACCGCTAACAAGCTGGACAAGGTATTTCTTGTGTGGCCGGAAATACTCCAGCAAAAATCGGAATGAGTTCCGTTTTTGAGGTTCACCCTCAATCTTATAAAACTCAGGCGTGGGTTCTAGCAAGAGGCACAAACCAACCTCATTCCCTTCATGGACAGCTGAAATCCAGCCTTTTTTAAACTCCTTGATCGAATACTTCAAAATACCAAGAGCCGGATCCGCAACGTGAACTTTTCGCGCACCGATTTTTTGCAGAACGATAAAATGGTTTTGGTTCCAATGGATAATGCTAGGTTTGGGGGCCTCATTAAGCAGTTGTTCCCAGGTGAGACGAACGCCAAGGGTTGAAAAGCCGATTGACTCTGCCGCGTCGCTGATACCAAGTAAACTTACACCTTGACGGGTGATAAAGGATCTTTCCCGTAAAAATTGGAGGGAGTATTTTTGGCCGTAATAACCAGCGATCATCCGTAAACAGGCAGGACCGCAATCTTTCGCATCGAGTTGTCGGGTATAGGTTAATGAAGGCATTCCGACCGCGTTTAGGCCAGCGAAAGATACATAATAATAACTGTCGGCAATCAGTGATTATTGCCGTAAACAAGAAACCAGGCTGGGAACGTTGTCCTAAAGAATGATGTCGCTTTCTTCGCCCTTTTTAACTGGCGGGGTTACAGGACCATCACCACCACGAACATTGATCATTTCATCAACTGCGAGAGCAGCAGCAACAAGCGAAGAGAGATTGAACCGTTCCATTTCTTTGAATTTTAGAAGTTTTTAACTTACAGTTTCCATCTATTAATCCCTCCTTTCTTAAAAAGGTAACCTCGTTTTCTATACAATTTTGAAAATATTTCGCTAATCTTCTGAATATCTGTATTATACAAAAACATTTGTATAATTCTGAAGATCGTCTCTTGACCTGTCTTTCTTTCTATATTCATGCGGCAATTATTTACTTTCCCATATGAATAGAAACAGTTTTCAAAATATTGCAGTTGGAATGCTGATAAGCCTGATTTTGTTGTCGGCTTCCGGACATTGTCAGTCCGTCAATCCTTACCAGGCAATCGATCAAAACCGAGCCAATGAGATTCTGGATATGATTAAAAATTTGCCTGAAGAAAAGGTGAAACCAATCATTGAACCCTTGGTGAAATACTTGCAGAGCCCCGACCAGGACTTCCACACTGAAGTTATAATTGCCTACGTTATAAGTCGTTACAATAATAGATTTCTAAATACTAAAGACTTGCCTGTATTAATTGAATGGATTGAGTCGGTCGATTTTGCTGGCAAACCGGATGATGACCTGGATTGGATGTACAGAGCCTTAAACAACACCGGAGTACTCCTCAAGGATATTTCCCGGCTTGCGGAAAGTCAAAGTACCTATCTTAAGGCCATAGCTGTGCTGAGGTCAATGACACGGCCAGACAAGTTAGGTATTGGTTCATTGTACCTGAATTTAGCCACCGTGCGGAAACAGGCCGGGGAATACAATAGCGCACTGGAGTATTTGCAGCAGGCAATGTTAATATTTAATGATTGTATAAAGGATAGCACATTGAGTCAAAAGGCTAACATCAACAAAGCCAAACTACTGAATAACAAGGGATTGGTTTACCAAAACCTTTTTAATCATGAAGCAGCCATCGAGGCTTTTTATAAGAGTATTGAAATGATTAAGGAATTCAATATCACCGATGAGGACATGGTTTATACTAACCTTTCCAATTCGCTGATTGAATTGAATCGTTTTGTTGAAGCACGCGAAGTTCTTGATATTGTGTTGAATAAAAGGGCCGATGCTGAGCCTGACGATCGGATTAGGTTCCTGGCCATGATTAATAAAGCGCAACTTATTCAACTGGCTGATAAAGATGAACTTAAAGCTCTTGCGGAGTTGGCCTCGATGGCCCGGATAATCGAAGGGCAGGCTAACCCACCGCTTGACCTCTTGGTTGAGACTAAACTTCTTGAAGGAGATCTCCTTAGATCCACAGGAAATTATTCAGAAGCATTATTAAGAACAAGGGAGGTTCTCAAACTTATTGCAACCGGTCCTGGCGATGCAGACATTGAGAATGCTCCGGAAAATATCAGAAGCCTGAATACGCTGGATCTGATTAACCTGTTGCTTCTTACATCTCGTATTTACAGAGATATGGGCGAAGAAAGTGGCCAAATCGATTATATCCGGCTTGCTATGAGAAACTATGCCGCAACAGCTAACCTGATAGATTCAACGCGAGGAACACTTCTGCAGTCTTCAAGCCAGATTGAGTTGAGCAGAAGGCAGGAAAGCTCTTTCGATGAGATGATCAGCGTAGCATATACCCTCTATTTACGGACCCTCGACAGAGATGATCTCAAAAACCTTTTCGAGTTCATCGAAATATCCAAATCGGCAGGACTATGGAGGGCAATGAGCGACAGTGAAACAAAATCAGGAATCATTCTCGCCGAGGATCTGTCCCTTGAAAAAGAAATTGATATCAAGCTATCCGAAGTCCAGGGCTATCTTGCAAGGCAGTCCGCCTCGAGCGCTAAAAATATAGAATTGATAAAGGAGCTTGAGGCTGAGAGTTTTCGGCTTAACATTAAGAAAGATAGCCTGATAAGAACTTATGAGACAAAGTATCCGGACTATTATCGTTCCAAATTCGACCGGTCGGTCATCAGCCTGGATCAGACGGCAGCGTCCTTGCGCGAAAATGAAGTCATGCTTCAGTATTCCATGACCGCTGAAGCTATCATTTGCATTGCGGTGAGCCGACCGGAAAGCCAGGTTTTCATGATTCCACTGGATAGCCTGACCATGGCAAGAACTGACTTTTTAATCAACTACATGAAAGGTGGGTATTCCACCTATAATGGCAGTGAGATGAGGTCCTTTTATGAAGCCTCATCCGGCCTTTATAGTATTCTTATCCAACCATTTGAAGGAATGATTGAGAATAAGGAATTGATAATAATTCCTGATGGATTGCTTAATTACATTTCATTTGATGCCTTGATAAAACCATCGGGTAAGGCCGTGAAACATGACTTCCACAGTTATGAGTATCTCATAAGGGAACATATAGTCTCATACGGGTTTACCGCAACTTTATATCAATTCCATCCTGTTCATAAGAAGGAGGCCACCAGGTCTATCCTGGCAGTTGCGCCTGTTTATAAACCTGCCAGAATACAATCAATAGAGTTCCTGAGAAACAAGGGGGATGCGCTGCCACAGCTGAGTGGAACACTGAAAGAGGCCAGATCCGCCCGGGAATCAATCGGGGGAAGGCTGCTCATAAAAAATGGAGCCAGGGAGGGAACCTTTAAAAACATTTGCTCAGATTATACCATTCTGCATTTGGCAATGCATACCTTAACCGACCGGGAAAAGCCCATGAACTCATGCCTGGTTTTCACACCGGGCTCGGACAAAACGGAGGATGGTTGCCTGTTCAGCCATGAGATTTATAATCTGTCCCTGAATTCCAACCTGGTGGTTTTGTCCGCTTGCGAAACCGGATCCGGGGAATTGGCTGCGGGCGAAGGGATTATGAGCCTTGGGCGAGCTTTTCTATTTGCTGGCTGCCCGGTAATAATTATGACACTATGGACGGTGGATGACAAATCAAGCGAGAAGATTATGTCCGGATTTTATAGCAATTTGATTAAGGACCAGCCTATTGCAGCTGCATTAAGGAACAGTAAGTTAGCGTACCTCGCGGCAGCTGATCAGCTGCAAGCTCATCCTCGGTTCTGGGCGGCAGTTTTACCTGTGGGGCAGAACTTGACTTTGGATTTCCCGAAACCTAAATCTTATGCGATTTTATGGTTATTACTGATTCCAGTAAGTCTCTTTGGTCTTTTTGTTACACAATGGAAAAAGAAATCCCCGCCAAAAGCGGGGATATAATGGAAACGGACGGTCGGAAACTGTAAGAAACTTCAGAACTGCACTTTAAAACTTAAAAAGGAAATCAGCGGGAACGGGTTGGAAACTGTAAGCCGCTTATTCGACCTTGCGAAGTTTTTTCAGCAGTTTTTCGATTGGATAAGGATACCTGTCTATTTTATCGTTTTTACTTAGTTTTTCAATTATGTCAATTGCTACAGCCGGTTGATCCTTTCTCAGATAACAGCCAGCCAGGTACCACTGAGCATCTATATAGGCCGGGGCTTCTGAGGTAATACTTGAAAGATAACGTATCCCTTTGTCAGGATCATTGGTTTCCAGGGCACAGTGACCGGCATAAACTTTGACCACTTCATCATCAGAATCATTCTGTTCAAGGTAGACATCAAACAGTGGACCGGCCAATGGATATTGTTTATTATTATACAGGTGAACTGCAGTGTTTGTTATTTTGTTTACTGCATCCACCGGTCCACGTGATTCACTGATGCTTCCGTAATTCTCAAACATACCGGACAATCTCTGGTTACCGGAAATAGTGGGATTCTGCATCAGTACTATGGTGCCGGAGATCAGAAAGGTTAGGACAGCCGCAATGGAAGTAATTGTGGTTATAATTTTCCGTCTGGAACTGACAACAAGAGTTTTTCCTGTTACCTGGTCTCCAATGGCGGTGAGTTTCTCTCTTAGTTCCATGACATCCTCCTCAAGAAGAGCCTGGTCAATTTCCCTGCTGAGTTTAATTCCTTCAAGCTCTTCCGGCAAGGCTCCCGACAAGCGTGAATTAGTAAACTCCTTCAGCTCAGCCTGCAGAACCACAGCATCCTGATTTATAATTGCTTCCTCAATAATTGCATAACCAGGAATCTCGGAAGCGTCAACATCATCGATTATGGAAGCATGAATCCTGCTCAATTGATTTCGCAGGCTCATTACATCTTCTTCCAGGATCGCACGGTCAATTTCGGGTTCGAAAAACCTCGCAACTTCCATAGGACTGTCTTTAACAAGATCGGGATTATCGGTCTGGATCATTTCAAGCTGTTTCCGGAATTGCATTATTTCGCTCTCCATCACAGCCTGATCAATCTCTTTGTGGAGCTTAAACCGATTGGCAAAAGCCGGATCCTGAGCTAGCCGAAGTTCGATTTCCTGCCTGTCGAGGATGTTGAGGTCATCTTCGAGGTACCGGTCGAACAATTCTGATAAACTTATATCAACTATCATTTCTTAATCGTTTATAATCAGGGTCATTTTGTATTCGCTTAGTCAAAGTCTCCTTACATTCAAACTTTCTTTTCTTCAGGTATTTGTCACTTTTAATATTAACCAGCTGGGCAATCTCCTTAAGCGGAACTTTCTTCAGGAAGAGTCGTAAGATTTCCTGACAATCTTTGTGAAGCGTCTGAAAATGCTTCTGGTACAAACGAAATCTCTCCTGCTCAGTAACCTGATCTTCAATCTGGTCTTCAATATCTATGAAAACCTGATTGTCCGATAGGTCGTCTGTTTTGATCTGTCTCCTTTCAAGATGTCTCATCCAGAGTATGCGGCATACTGAGTAGAGATAGGTTTTGAAGGCACAGGTTAAATCAAGAGTACCATCTTTCAGCCTTTTATACATGAGGATCATTGCTTCCTGGAAAATATCCTTTGCATCCTCATCCGTTCCGCTGTTTTTTATGACAAAGAACCTTACGATCGGAAAATACTTCCTGTAGACAAACTCAAGTACACTATTGTCACTGTTTTTCAGCCCCTCGAGGATGGCTTCAACGGTGTAATGCACCATCTGTTGATCCTGTTCTTTATAAAAAGGTAACCCCAATTTTGAAACTTTTTTATGAACGTCAAATATTTTATTCTTAACACTCTTGTTTCTAAGTCATTTCAAAAATAAAAAAAAAGCCGGGCATAACCAATTCATTTCGGCTTAGTTAAGTGAAAGTTTAAAACAATTTGATGAACGTTTAAAAAACGAGGATAAAAAAGCAGCAGACCTATAAGCCGGGTTCTGTTTCCGTTGCCGGAATTCTATCATTTATCTAGGTAACCGGTTGCCCGTTTACTCAAACGACCTACCCCCCGACATCGGGCGAGCAGCCCTTAATTGCCGGTATACATGGCCTTTCAACCCATGAGGTGTACAACTCCGAATGTCACCATACGGACTGGTGGGCTCTTACCCCGCCTTTTCACCCTTATCCCGTAATCCGGGACGGTTGTTTTCTGTTACACTACTGTGCCTCTCGGCACCTTCCCGTTAGGAAGCATGGCGCTCTGCGTTGCCCGGACTTTCCTCTCGTCCGCTTTCACGGACCAGCGATAGAACGGTCTGCTGCCGGCTCAAAAGTAGTTAATATTGAGGTTTGTTCTGCGGAATCCTGATCCGTGTAGCACCGAATCCATATTCCTTAAATGAAGCATCTTCCTGTGAGCACCAGCTAAAGTCACGATCTGCTGCCCTTCTTAATTCCCCTTTGAGGGTCCCGTTACCAATTCCATGAATAAAGATAATTTCGCTTTCGTTATCCCGTATGGCCCGGTTCAATTCACGGCGGAACAATTCCATCTGAATACCAAGAATCTCTGTATTGGTCAATCCAACCACACTATCCGCTATTTTATTGATATGCAGATCTATCTCCCTGGCAGGAGACTTAACTTTGGAGGACTTGGCAACAGGAGGCTTATTAAGAGTAAGATTTGTCACTTCCTTTTCATGCTCAACCTGCCGGAAGATAACTTCTGAAATGAGTGTTTCAACCCTTGACGGCTCTTTGCCGGGTTCAGGTATAACCACCAGGTTCCTTACATTTGCAGGTAAAACCCACCCATCATTGGTCTTCACCTCGGCGATGCTTTCGGAAATCAACCTGACTACCCTCCCCTCGCCCATCTCATCAACAAACCTTACTAAGTCTCCCACGTTAACCCTTCCCATGTCAATCCTGTGTTTTGTTGCAAAGTTACCTATTTTTATGGCGGATCAGAATCCTAAAGCATGACGATCACAGATATCCGCAGCAAAGACTATTCTTATATTCTCCCGGATGCGAGAATTGCACACTTTCCTCTCAAGGAGCGCGATCAAAGTAAACTTCTTATATTCAAGAACAACCAAATTACTCATGGCTCCTTTAAGGATCTGGATCATTGGCTGCCAACCGATTCTTTAATCATTTGGAACAATACACGGGTTATCCAGGCCAGATTGTTGTTCCGAAAATCAACCGGTAGCCCGGTTGAAGTTTTTCTCCTTGAACCGATAGAGCCTGTCGAACACACACAATCCTTCGCCTCAACCGGAACATGTGTCTGGCAAACCATTATCGGCAATAAAAAAAAATGGAAGTCTGGCTTGCTTATTGCGTCCACCAATAATAAGGGAGCTACCTATAACCTTACAGCTGAATTAGTTAAATCTTTTAATCATAGAAATCTGGTTCGCCTGTCATGGGACCCGGCTGAACTAACTTTCGCTGAAATAACTGAAATTTTTGGGCAAACCCCGATTCCTCCCTACCTAAACAGGGTTGCTGAGGACATTGATAAAATCAGGTATCAGACCGTTTATGCCCGGATCGACGGTTCGGTTGCAGCACCAACAGCCGGACTACACTTTAGCCCCGATTCTATTGAAAAACTACAAAAAAAGGGCATAGGCATGGTCCCAATAACGCTGCATGTTGGCGCTGGAACCTTTGTACCGGTGAAAGCTGATTCGGTAGCAGATCATTCGATGCACACTGAAGTTGTTTTAATTCCAAAAGCGGCGATCGAGAAACTGATCAGCCTCGATCCTGTGAAAATCACCGCGGTTGGAACCACCACAATCCGCACCCTTGAAAGCCTTTACTGGCTGGGAGTCAAATTGGCCTCATGTCAGGACTGGCCTGAAGAAACCCCTCAGATCGACCAATGGGATCCCTATACGGGCAATTCGATCCCGGAAACGCAAACATCTCTTGAAAATGTCATCCGCTACATGAACGATACCGGAAAGGTTTTATTAGAGTTCTCAACACGGCTGATGATTATTCCCGGATACCAATTCCGGATCGCTAAAAGACTGATTACCAACTTCCACCAACCAGGCAGCACCCTTCTACTTCTTGTTGCTGCCTTCACCGGAGGTCAATGGAAAGAAATCTACCAATATGCATTAGACCATGAATTCCGGTTTCTGAGTTACGGCGACAGTTCACTTCTCGAATTAGCCCAATAGGATAATGACCGACACAAAACAATACTACCCTGATCACTATCGGCTGACCGAATGGCTGCCTACAACAAAAAAGGAAATGGCTGATAGGGATTGGGATCAGGTGGATGTCATTCTTTTCTCAGGTGATGCCTATGTGGATCATCCTGCTTTCGGAGCGGCAGTTATCGGACGGATACTTGAAAAAGAAGGTTACCGGGTCGCCATTGTTCCTCAACCCAACTGGAGAGACGACCTTCGCGATTTCACCAAACTTGGCAAACCAAGACTTTTTTTCGGAGTCACAGCAGGCAATATGGACTCCATGATAAACCATTACACCGCAAATAGACGACTGCGGTCAAATGATGCCTATTCAGCTGGAAATAAGGCGGGATTCAGACCTGACAGGGCTGTTTCCACATATTCAACAATAATCAAAAGGCTTTATCCCGATAGTCTCATTATCGCAGGTGGCATTGAAGCCTCACTCCGGAGGCTGGCACATTACGACTATTGGGATAATCGGGTAAATCCCAGTCTGGTTGACACCATGAATATCGATTTTTTGGTCTACGGGAACGGAGAACGGCCAATAATTGAACTGGCAAAGATGATCAGCGAAGGAAATGATAAAACCATTTTAAGAAGAGTTCCCCAGGTTGCCTATCCGCTCCCATTTGGGGAGCCTTCTGAGGAATGGCCTCAGCGGGAAACACTATCTCTTTATCCGTACCGCGAAGTTAGTGCTGATAAAACCAAGTATGCACTGAATTTCAGGATTATCGAGGAACAATCGAACGTCATGGAAACCGCTCGTCTCCTTCAACCTCACGACCATTGTCAGGTTGTGGTTAATCCTCCCTACGGACCACCATCCATGTCAGAAATGGATACCTGGCACGACCTCCCATATACCAGGCTTCCGCATCCGCGATATTGGACCAAACCGTTGATTCCAGCATTCGAAATGATCCGTTTCTCCATCAATCTGCACCGCGGATGCTTCGGAGGGTGCTCATTCTGCACGATCTCTGCGCATCAGGGAAAGCATGTTTCCAGCAGAAGCGAACATTCTGTTTTGGCCGAGATTCGGCAAGTATCAAAAATGCCGGGATTCAAGGGTTATATTTCGGATATCGGAGGTCCCTCGGCCAACATGTACCGGATGGAACCATTTGACCCCAAAAAATGCCAGCGGTGCAGGAGACCTTCTTGTATCTTCCCGGGCATCTGCAAGAATATTAATATCAGTCCTAAAGAACTGATTTCCCTGATGAAGAAGATCCGGGAAGTTCCGGGCATTAAAAAAGCATTTGTCAGTAGTGGCATACGGTATGACCTGTTCTTAAACGCGCGAACCGCAGAAGACTCCTCCATCCGGGAATACCCGAAAGAGCTGATCGCACACCATGTTTCCGGAAGATTAAAGGTTGCCCCGGAACATACAAGAGAACACGTTCTTCGTATTATGAGGAAACCGCTATTCTCAAAATTTTATGAATTAAAAAGGATCTTCGAGGAAGTTAACCGTAAAAACAATCTTAGGCAGGAACTGATCCCCTATTTCATATCGAGCCATCCGGGGTGCACCCTGGAAGATATGGCTGAGCTTGCTGCAGAAACTCAGGCAATTCATCTGAATACCGATCAGGTACAGGATTTCACCCCAACCCCTATGACACTTTCAGCAGCCATATACCATACCGGACTGGATCCATACACCCTCAAGCCGGTTTATGTCGCACGAAAACCTGAGGAGAAACTGGAGCAGAAAAGCCTTTTCTTTAAGTTAAAACATGTTAAAGGCCATACCAACCAAAGGCATAATCGATAAATTCGGCATCTAAAACTACCGGTATGAAAATCATCTGTTTCCTCACGAGCTTCGCCTGTATTTCTTTATTAACTAATAATCTGGCATATAGCCAGTCAGATCTGAAAACCTTGGCGAAGGAAATCCACCAACAGGCATTCACTGTTGATTCCCATAATGACACACCGATGCGTTTTGGTGATACCTCTTATAATATGGCAGAATCACACGATGCGCGAAAAAATGGCGGCAAAATGGACTTTCCAAGGATGAAACAAGGGGGGTTGGATGGGGCTTTCTTCGCTGTTTTCGTAGGCCAGGGTCCCCTCACGGATGAGGGGCGGAACTCGGCTTACTCAAGAGCCAAGGCAACCTATGACCATATCTACAAAACAGCATCAAAGCATGCCGATCTTGCAGGAATTGCTTTAACACCCAAGGATGGTTACAAGCTCGAGGATGAAGGTAAAATCTCAATGTTTATTGGCCTTGAAAACGGTTACCCTATTGGCAGGGATATTACTCGGATCGAAGAGTTCTACCATCTTGGGACCCGCTACATTACACTTTGTCATTCCAAAAACAATGATATCTGCGACTCTTCAACCGACCCGGCCGGACCTCTGCATAATGGTCTGAGCAGTTTTGGCGCTGAAGTGGTGCATGAAATGAACCGGCTTGGAATAATGGTCGATGTTTCCCATATGTCGGATAAATCCTTCTATGATGTGATCCAGACATCTTCAGCCCCTGTCATCGCTTCTCACAGCTGCGCTAAGGCACTCTGCAACAACCCCAGAAATCTGAATGACGACATGATTAAAGCCCTGGCGAAAAATGGCGGAGTCATCCAGATGTGCATACTATCTGCCTATGTGAAATCACCGGAGCAAAATCCTGAAAGAAATGCAGCCGAAACGGCCATAAGGCAGAAATATGGGGATTGGAGTAACCTGACACAGGAGCAACTCACTGCTGCGCGGGCAGAACGTAATGCCCTCAGGCAGAAATACCCTGAAAGACTTGCAACAGTTAAGGATATGGTGGATCATATCGACCACATCGTTGCCCTTGCCGGCATAGATCATGTTGGAATCGGCACCGATTTTGACGGAGGCGGCGGATTGGCGGATTGCTACGATGCCTCTGAAATGGGAAATATCACACTGGAATTGGTTACCCGGGGCTACTCAAAAAAAGACATCGAGAAAATCTGGTCAGGGAATATCTTCAGAGTGATGAATGAAGTCGGTAGAGTTGCAAAAAAAGAGAAAAATTAGGATTATTTTTGCGGGCTCAACATTTGTGCTGACCCCGCAGATATGAATCAAAAAACAAAAGTAGCCCAGCTCTCCGTTTTCTCAAATACCTTTCTGATTCTGCTTAAGGTTCTGGCTGGCCTGGCTAGTGGGTCTGTCAGTATAATTTCCGAGGCCATCCACTCTTCCATGGATTTGCTTGCAGCTGTCATTGCTTTTTTTGCGGTTAAAGTATCAGATACCCCCTCGGATGAAAAGCATAATTACGGTCACGGAAAAGTTGAAAATGTTTCCGGTGTAATTGAAGGTTTGTTGATCCTGATTGCAGCCGCATGGATCATTTTTGAAGCCGTGAAGAAAATGATACATCCGGAGCCTGTTGAAGCCATCGGCCTTGGAAGTTTGGTCATGTTAATTTCTGCCGGTGTTAATACTGTGGTCTCCAGGCAGCTATACAAAACTGCAAAAACAACGCACTCTGTGGCACTTGAGGCTGATGCGCTACATTTAAAAACTGATGTTTATACCTCACTAGGTGTCGCCTTTGGTTTAGGGCTGATGTGGATAACCGGGATTCACTGGCTGGACCCGATCGTTGCAATTTTAGTTGCTTTTCTGATTTTGCGGGAATCATATGTACTGATAAAAAAGGCATTCATGCCCCTTCTTGATACCGCCTGGGATCCCACAGAACTCGAACTGCTAAACAAGATATTCTCTGACCTCAGCGTTCACTCCCATGATGTCAAAACCCGTAAGGCCGGCAACTACCGGTTCATTGACTTCCACATTGAGATGCCTGCAAGTCTGGCATTTCAGGAGGTTCATGATTTCTGTAACCGGATAGAATCAGAAATTCAGGAAAATTTCCAGAATGTTCAGATCACAATTCATCCGGAACCAAATGAACATTGAGGACAGGAAAACCGGCCGCATTATTACACGGCCAATCCTGATCGTATCTGGTGTCAGCCTTCTGACTGATGTTGCCAGTGAGATGCTGTACCCTATCATGCCTATGTTCCTGCAGTCCATAGGGTTTTCAATAATCGGAATTGGAGTGCTCGAAGGATTTGTGGAGGCTTTTGCCGGAATTTCAAAGGGTTATTTCGGGCAACTGTCAGACCGGATCGGCAGAAGAGTTCCGTTTATCCGGTTTGGGTATGGTTTGAGTGCTATCGCGAAACCCTTGATGGCCATTTTCGCTTTTCCGATCGGTATTTTCCTGCTCAGGTCCGTTGAACGACTGGGTAAAGGGATCCGCACAAGTGCGAGAGATGCCTATCTTTCCGACCTGACAACCCGGGAGCATAAGGGCAGGGTTTTTGGTTTCCACAGGAGCATGGATACCTTGGGTGCCGCGATGGGACCCGCATTAGCCCTCATTATTCTCTACTTTCTGCCTGAACAGTATCGGTTGCTTTTTGTGATTTCAGTGATTCCCGGGATGTTGGCCGTCCTCTTCACATTATTGCTTCGTGAAAAGGTAAAAAGCCACAAGCAAACAGAAAGGAAATCATTCTTCGGCTTCCTTTCTTATTGGAAAACAGCATCAAAGGACTATAAACTTCTGATAATCGGATTGCTTGCTTTCACGCTATTTAACAGCTCCGATGCATTCCTGCTCCTTACCTTGAAATCAAACGGCTTTGAAGATACCCAGGTGATCGGTTTCTACATTTTCTTTAACCTGATATACGCATTAAGCAGTTATCCCATTGGCCGTCTGTCAGACAAGATAGGCCAAAAAACAATTTTAGTTTTCGGCCTGAGCCTGTTTGTTATTGTCTATGGTTCTTTTGGTTTTGCATCGGGTATCTGGCAGTTCGCATTACTTTTTCTTATTTACGGAATTTTTGCCAGTTCAACAGAAGGAGTCTCCAAGGCTTTGATTTCTAACATCTCAGCAAAGAATCAAACAGCAACTGCCTTGGGTTTTTACAATAGTTTTGCTAGCCTGGGTGTTCTTTTTGGATCAACAATAACTGGCCTTATCTGGACCGTCTGGTCCATGAAGGCAGCCTTTGTTCTATCCGCGGCAGGTGCTCTTATTGTAATAGTATATTTCTCTCTTTTCCTGGGATTGCGAGAAAAGTCCGTTAATCCAGAGTAAAGAGACGGCCTTGCCAGGTTTTACGGTTAATCATCTCCCTCTCAAGCCTGGCTACCAATTCAAAATTCTTTAAACCCCAACGCTGCGTTGAAATCAATGCCGGTGGTGCCACACTGGCGAACCGCTCAACAACGATATCCGGTCGAAGAATCTCAAGCAGCCTGATAATCAAATCAATATACGAATCAACGGTGAAACGGATAAAATCCCCAGGGTGATCCGTATACTCTTTTTCCATGACCGTTCCCCTGATGATCTGCAATTGATGAAATTTTATCATAGTAACCGGCAGTTGATTGATCCTGTTAATATGTTCCAGAATATCCTGCTCGACCTCACCTGGCAATCCTACAATAAGGTGGCCTCCCGTATGAATGCCGCGGCTGGCCGTTGCATTGATGGCGTCAACTGAATCGGTGTATGAATGACCGCGGTTAATCCTGATCAACGTTGACTCTTTTGTCGATTCGATGCCGTATTCAATGGAAACATAAACCGATTGAGAAAGTTCAGCAAAATAATCCAGTAAAGACTCATCCACGCAATCCGGACGAGTACCAATCACCAGACCGGCGATACCGGGCTGGGAAAGTGCTTCCTCATACAATGGAATCAGCCTTTCTTTTGGGGCATATGTATTCGTATATGCCTGAAAATATGCCAGATACATATTGTCAGGGTATTTACCAGAGAAAAATGCCATCCCCATTCGAAGTTGTTCTGTAACGGAATGGCCAGGTCCGCAATAGGAGGGACTGAAAGAGCTGTTATTGCAGAACGTGCAGCCTCCCGATCCTTTGGAGCCATCGCGGTTGGGGCATGTAAATCCAGCATCGACAGAGAGTTTCTGTATCCGGCAGCCAAACAACCGTTTTAAATAACCCGACTGATCATTGAAAGGCCGGGAGGTGCCCCATGCAAAAGGAATACCGTTCCTATTGCTTACACTCATAAATTATCAGGGTTGCCGTAGCAGGGTTCAGAGCAATCGGAACGTTATTGATGGTGGCTGTCCTGATCAGCGTCTGAATATCATGCTCGTGACCGTGCGGATTCTGAAGGTCTACGAAAAATATCAGTTTGTCAACTTCATTCTGTAGGATTTTGGCTGCAAGCAGTATGTCCCCTCCGGAAGGTCCGTGACCGAAAGATTCAACATTCATTTCAAGAACCGAATTCAGCAACCTGGACGTGTTGGTTGTACCAATCAACCTATGCTTCATAAGCTCTTCCCGATTGGTTTTCGCCCACTCGAGCAGCGCATTTTTCTTTTCATTATGTGCTACCAGTGCTATGGCTTTATCTTTAGTTCTGGATGACATGATTTAGTTGGTTTTTGATTTGATGAATCCAAAAGCATTCATCATTTTACTGAAAATCTCAGTGTTTTGTTGCATTCCGCCAAAAGTCTCACTGAATGGTCCGTAGGCAAAAACAGGAACCATCACCCCGGTATGGTCCGTTGTGGTAAAAGAGCCAGTAACCTGGCCGGTGGATAATTTCCCTCCGGCGAGTGCCAATCCTCCGGTTTCATGATCCGCGGTCACAATTATAAGGGTTTCCGGGTTCTTCTCTGCGAAATCCAAGGCCGCCCCGACAGCATTGTCAAAATCGGCTACCTCCTCTACAATATACTTTATATCATTGGCATGTCCCCCCCAGTCGATCTGGGAGCCTTCAACCATGAGAAAAAATCCATCAGGGTCGGCGGATAAAAACCTTATGGCCTGATTGACGGATTCAGTAAGCTGGTTACCACGGCCTTCGCTTATTTTTGGCAGATGCTCCGGTGCCAGAAGTGCTCCAACCGGTCCTTTAGCAATACCACCCAACTCCTCCAGAGTATAGGCCATAGTATAACCTTTTTCAATCAATTGCCTCGTAAGATCCACACTGTCCTTTCTTTTTGCAAAATGATTACGACCTCCGCCAATGAACACATCTACATCGGTCTTTAAAAAATCAGAAGCAATTAACTCATAATCAGACCTTCTGGCCTGATGAGAGATAAAACTGGCCGGTGTTGCATGGGTTATGGCGCACGTTGCAACTAAACCGGTCGCTTTACCTTTCTCCTCTGCCCATTCAAGAATTGTTTTTACCGGTTGACCCGTGGAATCCACACCGATTGCACCGTTATAGGTTTTATAACCGGTAGCGAGCGCTGTACCTCCGGCACCAGAATCCGTAATATATGAAGTTGAATAGGTGACTGAAAAACCTGCTGTCCTGAATCGCATCATGTTCAAGGATCCTTTTTGGTAGGTATATCCGGCATAGACCTCGGATACCCCCATCCCGTCACCAATTAAAAGAATAATGTTTTTTACTGGTTTTGCGGGTCTCTTCGCTGGTAAACCGGCTTGAAGGGTCAGGCTGGCAGACACTAAAACAAACAGAAAGATCAGGATTCTTGGTCTCATTTTTTTTGGGAATAAATATGACAACGTTTATTTGCAGCTAATTGTTTACCTCTTCGGTATTATGCTCAGTTTGGGGTGGAACTGGCTTAAGTGGCCCTTCTACTTCATATTCGTCCCAGGGAACACGCTCAGCAGCCTCATTATCTGAAATATTTGACGAAAAGAGTCCCATACTTTGGGCATAGGTTAGATACCCTTTAGGCCCTTTGTTCCTGTAAAGGCCGGCAAGGCCTAAACCGGTAACCATGCCAGCCAGGTGAGACTCCCATGATACTCCTTCCTGAAGGGGCAGTACACCCCATACCATGGTCCCGTATTGGACCACGACCAGAAGGGAGACGGCCATGAGGCCGAGGTGATGCCTCAGTAAACCGCTAAGGAAGAGAAATGCGGCCAGGCTATATATGATTCCACTGGCTCCAATGTGGTAAGAAGATCTGCCAACCAGCCATACTGCAATACCAGGGAGCAGGTAGCTGGCCAGGGATACCCTGAATGCCAGGGTGGGATAAAAGTAAAACAGGAGGGATCCCAGTGCAAAAAGGGGTAAACTGTTTGCGAAAATATGCCTGAGTCCCCCATGTATTAGCGGTGCCAAAAGAATGCCTTGCAATCCGCTCAACTTTCTCGGATAGAGGCCGTGGTAAAATATTTCCAGGTCCAGAGCATGATCTGAAATGAATACGATCCAAACGAAAAGCAAAAAAAGAACCGGGAAAAACATGCTCAGAAAAAGCCTCCGTATGGATACGTCAATCGAACCGGCCATTATGCTAGGCTCCTTATCAGATGGACAAACTTATCGATATCCTGTTCGGTTGTATCCCAGGAGGTCATCCATCTGACCTCGTGTGCCTTTTCGTCCCATATGTAAAAGAAGAATTCATCCTGAAGCGGAACAATCATGCGTTCCGGAATAACAGCGAATACGCCATTGGCGTCAACCGGGCGGGTAATTTCCACGCCGGGAATATTGCCTGCTTTTTCAGCCAGAATCCGTGCCATAGCATTCGCATGGGATGCATTCCTTAGCCACAGGTCATTCGTAAGCAACGCTTCAAACTGAACTGCAATATATCTCATCTTTGATGCAAGCTGCATGGATTGCTTGCGTATGTACTTAAACGCAGAGCTGAGCCCCGGTGTGAAAAGTAGTATGGCTTCTCCGTACATAGCCCCGTTCTTGGTGCCGCCGAAAGAAAGGACATCAACACCCGCATCGCGTGTAGTTTCCCGCAGGGATATTCCGAGCGAGACCGCAGCATTTGCAATTCGCGCACCGTCCATGTGAAGCAGCATATTCTTACTGTGGACATAATCGGCTATGGTCCGGATTTCCGCAGTGGAATAGACCGTTCCCAATTCCGTAGCCTGGGTTATGCTGACAACCCTTGGTTGAGAATGGTGCTCGAAACCAATTCCCTTAACATGCGGAATAATGGATTCAACCGTTAACTTTCCCTGATGAGTCTCCAGTGGGATCAGCTTACACCCGGTAAACATTTCCGGGGCGCCGCATTCATCCTCCTGGATATGGGCTGATTCAGCACATATGATCGAGTTATATGACTGTGTCATATTGCGCAGCCCCACCACATTGGCAGCTGTTCCATTGAATACAAAAAAAACTTCCGTATCCTGACCAAAAAAAAGGTTGATTTGTTCTTCTGCCTTCCTGGTATAGGGATCATCGCCATAGCCAACTTCATGTCCGGAATTGCAATTTTGGATTGCGGCCATAATTTCCGGATGAACCCCTGCATTGTTATCACTGGCAAATCCCCGGGTATTCTTCATTCTGGAATAATTTAGGTGACAAATTTAGGCAAAAACCGCATCTTGTCGAGACGAAATATGCCTATATTGACCCTATTAATCTAAAGTTAACACATATGTTTCCTGCTAAAACCTACATTCAACGCCGTCAAGCCCTTACCAAAGCCATTCCGTCCGGAATACTGCTTTTCCTTGGTAATGAAGAGAGCCCGATGAATTATGCCGACAACACCTTTCATTTCCGTCAGGACAGTACATTCCTGTATTTCTTCGGAATGGATTATGCCGGATTGGCTGCTGTCATTGATGTCGACAACAACCAGGAAATCCTGTTCGGCAACGATCTGACAATTGAGGACATTGTATGGATGGGCACCCAGCCAACTCTCCTTGAGCGGGGCCAGGCCTTTGGAATCGGTCAGATCAGGCCTTTCAATCAATTAAAGGATTACCTGGACCAGGCAGGTAAGAAAGGTCGTCCTGTCCACTTTCTGCCTCCCTACCGTCCCGAAAACAAAATCAAACTGATGAATCTTCTGGGTATTAACCCTGATGAGGCCGGTAAAAAAGCTTCCACCGAAATGGTGAAAGGGGTTGTCAATCTCCGCAATCATAAAACTGAAGAAGAGCTGGCAGAAATAGAGAAGGCAGTAAATAGTTCTGTAGATATGCATATAACAGCCATGAAAATGGCGCAGCCCGGGATGTCAGAGGCAAAACTTGCTGCTGCAGTCACGGAAGTTGCGCTGGCCAGCGGCGGCCAGCTGTCCTTTCCGGTTATCATGACAATCAATGGTCAGACCCTCCACAATCATTATCATGGTAACATTCTTAAACCCGGGCAGCTGGTCCTGTGCGATTGCGGAGCAGAAACAGAAATGCATTACAGCGGTGACCTGTCGAGTACCTTTCCGGTTGACAAGAAGTTTTCAGGACGGCAGAAAGAAGTGTATCAGCTATCCTACCTGGCTCATCAGGCTGCACTTGATACTCTGGCTCCCGGAAGGCCCTTCAGAGAAGCACATTACGCAGCCTGCAGAACCATTATAAACGGAATGAAAGATCTTGGCCTGATGAAGGGTGACACGGAAGAGGCATTGGCCGCCGGGGCCCATGCCCTCTTCTTTCCCTGCGGAACAGGACACATGATGGGGCTTGATGTTCATGATATGGAAGATCTGGGCGAAGTTTGGGTCGGCTATGCCGGTGAGCCCAAGAGCACTCAATTCGGGCTGAAGTCCCTGAGACTGGCAAGGCCTATGGAACCGGGTTTTGTAGCTACCATCGAGCCGGGGATATATTTCATTCCGGAGCTGATTGATCTGTGGCAAAAAGAAGGCAGGAACGGTCATTTTCTGAATTTTGAAAAGATCGGGCACTTTAAAAACTTCAGCGGGGTACGCAATGAAGAAAACATTGTTATCACGGCTGACGGATATCGGATTATTGGCAAGCGTAAACCAAAGAGCATCGAAGAAGTTGAGGCATTAAGGCAATAATAGGATGATCTCAAGATTATCTGAATGGCGACAGCCAGAAAACTGGCAATGCATCCAGACTCTGGATATGCATACAGCAGGTGAACCCCTGCGGGTAATCACAGGCGGACTCCCTGATATTCCGGGCTCTACGATACTTGAAAAAAGAAGGTATTTTAAGGAGCACCTGGATCATATCAGAACCGGCCTGATGTGGGAGCCCCGGGGACACGCAGACATGTATGGTGCAGTTATCACTCCACCGGTGACCGCTGATGGTGATTTTGGTACCTTTTTCCTCCATAATGAGGGTTATAGCACGATGTGCGGGCATGCCATGATTGCCCTGGTCAAATTGGCCGTTGAAACAGGTCTGGTTTCCGTCACCGGTAATAAAACCGTTTTAAAGATAGATGCACCTCCGGGGAGGATTACAGCACATGCTGAAATACACCGGGGAAAAGTTGTAAGGTCCTTTTTTCAAAATGTACCAAGCTTTGTGCTGATGGAAAATAAAACGATCCAGGTTTCCGGAATAGGCAAGGTTCATTTCGACGTAGCCTATGGTGGAGCTTTCTATGCATTTGTCGATGCTGAGGCTCTCGGATTAAACCTGGGCTCGTCCGACTATACCCGTTTGATCGATTTTGGCCGTAGAATAAAGCATGCGGTTATGAATGAATTTCCCATTACACATCCTATCGAAGAAGATTTAAGCTTCCTGTATGGCACTATTTTTACCGGATCACCTGAGAATCAGGCAAACCATAGCCGCAACGTCTGTGTTTTTGCAGACGGGGAGGTTGACCGGTCGCCAACAGGATCGGGTGTTTCGGCACGGGCGGCACTTCATTATCTGAAAGGCGAACTTAAGCCAGGACATGCGGTAACCATTGAGAGTATCATCGGAACTACAATGACCGTTGAAATTGTCGATACTGTAACCTTTGGACCTTATGAGGCTGTAATTCCCGAAGTTTCAGGAACAGCCAGCTTTACCGGTCGCCACGAATTCTTTTTTGATCCTGTAGATCCCCTCCGGAAAGGTTTTTTGATAAGATAAAACACTTTATCATGATTAGAAAGGTCAGTCTGCTTATTTGGGTGCTGGTCAGCCCTGTTATGCTGACAGCCCAGAATCCACTCGAAACTTATTCAGAGGTACAAAAAATGGAGGACGCCTCTGTCTTCAAAAAGCTGGAATGGGTACCGGCAGGTCCCTCCTTTCAAGGCGGAAGAATTGAATCGATTGATTGCCCCCCCGACCAGCCGGGTGTCATTTATGCCGGATTCGGATCGGGAAGTTTATGGAAAACAACCGACCAGGGACTTCATTGGGCATGCATTTTCAAAGATCAGGCCACCTTCAGCATTGGTGATATTGCAGTTGCCCCCTCAAATCCTGAAATTCTCTATCTGGGTACAGGTGAGAATCTGAGGGCTACCCGGGGTTATACCTATACCGGAACCGGAATCTACAAATCTGTTAATGGGGGAAAGACCTGGACGCAAAAAGGCTTGCCAGACAGCCACCATATTGGTCGTGTCGTGGTTGATCCAAACGATGCGAACCTTGTTTTTGCCGCCTGCATTGGCCACATGTGGTCCCCAAATGCGGAGCGGGGGCTGTTTCTCAGCCGGAATGGCGGCGACTCATGGGAGAAGATTCTTCACATTTCCGATAGTGTTGGTATTGTGGATGTAGTGTGGGATCCGGTACATAAAATTATAATTGCCGCCTCCTGGGAAATGATTCAGGGTCAGCGCTCGGCAATCTTCCGTTCGGAAAACTACGGCGCCACATGGGAAAAGTGTGAATCAGGATTTCCTGTAAATGAGGGTATCGGCAGGATAGGACTATCGATCAGCCCGTCTCATCCGAATGTGGTTTATGCCGTAATCGATAACAGGAACACACTAAAAACCGGCGGAGACGAAAAACTGATCGGAGCCGAAGTTTACAGGTCTGATGATAGCGGAAAAACTTGGAAAAGAACACATTCCACTTCCCTTGACATTTACTCCGGGTTCGGCTGGGCGTTTGGTGATATCAGGGTTTCCCCACATGACCGGAATAAGGTGTATGTTCTTGGGGTTCATACCCTTCAGTCCCATGACGGAGGCAAGACTTTTACGAAGCTCGGAGGGCAGGTTACACATCTTATTCCCAATAAGGGCACTGCATTGCATCTGGATAATCACGATCTATACCTGGATCCTTTCAACCCCGAAAACCTGATCCTGGGAAATGACGGCGGCATATACATAAGTCACGATGGCGGCCGGAACTGGCTGCATTGCAACAACATACCCACTGGTGAATTTTATGATCTGATTGTTGACAACCGTCCGGAGGTACCCGTAGCTTATGGCGGAACCCAGGATAATTCCTGTATCAAGGGTCCGCTTAATTCTGTGGTTCCGGGCAGCGCACCGGAAGGCTGGGAATACGTTTGGCTCGATCCATGGTCGGGTGGTGATGGTTTTACCTCTATGCCCGATCCCACGGATCCGGATCTGTGCTATTATACTTCCCAAAATGGCAACCTGAATAAGAAGAATATCAGAACCGGAGAAACTCGTTTTATTCAACCCTCAAGTGAAGCCGGGGAATCACCCATCCGAACCAGTTGGTTTACCCCATGGTTTATATCAAAACACAACCCTACCTCCTTGTATTATGGAGCTAATAAGGTATATCACAGCATTGACCGTGGTGATAACTGGTTCAGGCTCAGTCCTGATCTTTGCTATTCTGAGGATCCTTTCAGAAAAAGCCGTGCAATGACGGCCCTGGCAGAATCTCCGGTAAAGTCGGGGCTTTTGTATGCCGGTACTGAGAAAGGTGCTCTCTGGGTATCCCGGGATGACGGGATCAATTGGATTGAAATCAGCAATGACCTGCCGATCAAGGCAGTCTGCTGTATCATGCCGTCGGTTCATGAGGAGGGACGCGTTTATCTGGCCATGAGAGCCCTGGATGAGGATGATTATAAGCCCTACCTGTATATATCAGAAAACAAAGGGGTAAATTGGAAGTCCATTTCAAGAGGCTTACCGGTTGACAGGGTTAATTATATTCTTGAAGATCCGGTTATGCAGGACCTTATCTATATTGGCACGGATCGCGGGGTCTTCGTTTCTGCCAACCGGGGTAATACCTGGACTTCACTGAGTGCCACGCTTCCCACAGCTAGTGTTCAGAAACTTGCCTGGGCAGGAGACAACGGATTTTTGGTCGCTGCCACGCACGGTCTAAGCCTTTTTACGCTGTTTGCAGAACCGGTGAGGCGCTTTTACAAGTCCATTGCACCTGGTGAAGCGGGTTTCCTAGCCCTCAAAAGTGGGAAGCTGCCGGCGCAAAAGGACTTTCAGGGTGATCTTAACTGGCTTACATCTGCCGATTCTGAGGTCTACTGGTATCAGCCAACCGCCGGATCCATGGTGATAATCCTCACCGATCAGAAAGATAAAGAAATCTTCAGTACACGTTTTGAGGCGGAAACAGGAATTAACCGCTGGAGCTGGAATCACGTTATCAGTTTCAAGGAAGATACCGGCTTGTATCCTATGCCGGAAATAAAATTCCCTGCTCCCGGTGATTATCTTTTAACCATCCAGGGGCAGGGAACTATTGTTAAGGCAGATCTGAATATCCGCTGATTATGTGATTAATTACGACCGCCGCCGCCACCACGCTGCATTTTCGCCCGTTCAGCAGCTAGTTTTTCCTGGTAGGCCTTCCATTTCTTAATCTGTTCCGGAGTCAGGATCTTTTCAATCTTGGCATCACGATCCTTAGTCAGCTCCTGCCTTTTGGCCCGCATAGCTTCACGATCTTCTCCGGCATTCTGCATTGCAGCTGCGGATTTCTCATTAAAATCCTTATAAATCGCATCAAATTTTGTATTCTGCTCCTTGGTCAGCGTCAATTCCTTTTTAAGGTTATCGATCTGCTGTTGCCTTCTGGCCTGAAAATCTTGCTGATTCATGTTTGGATTCTGGGCCATAGTTCCCATAACCAGGAACATCCCAAGGACGACTGATAAACAGAGAGTTTTTTTCATACAAATTGGTTTTTAAATTCTGATGTTTGACTTTGATAGAGGTTAAGAGTTTAAAGGTAAGCAAAAAAAAGCCGGTTAAACCGGCTTGCATTGTTACCTGAAATCCTTCAGGCGCTCCATAAGTCTTCGCCTGGCAAAGAAAATCTTGCTCTTAACCGAACCGAGGGGTTGATCAAGGTACTCCGCAATCTCTTTGTACTTATACCCTTTTGTATGCATTTCAAATGGAATTCTGTAATCTTCTGGCAGTTCGCTAATGGCGTTGCGAATCTCCTTTTCATTATGCGCGGCTTCCGGGGTCTGAAAAACTGATTCTGTCCCCAGATTCAAATAATAAGAATTATCCGTTGAATCGATCAAAGTGTTTGACCTGACACTCCTTCGATAATTATTGATAAAAGTGTTTTTCATAATTGTAAACACCCATGCTTTCAGGTTTTTATCTCCCTGGAATTTGTCACGATTGGTAAGCGCCTTGAAAATAGTCTCCTGCATAAGGTCTTTTGCATCTTCCGGATCAGCAGTCAGACTCTTTGCGAAAAAACCAAGTTTTGGCTGAAGAACCATGAGTTGGTGGTTGAATTCAAGTGCTGTCATAGCGTATGTTTTGTTAATCTTTTGGTTTGTATTTCTTAGACAAAGATATTCACTTAGTGTAAAAAATACAAATCTTGTTTAACTATTGCTTGAACAAAACCACACAATCTGGCTAACTCTCTAAATAAGTTGCATGATCATCAAATTGACAATCTGCTGATTATAAAAATCAGGCTAAATTTTATCTAAATAAGGATCAGGAGAAAGACTCCAGGACTTGATGAAACCCCTTGGAGGAGCATATAAGGCGTACCTTACTGGAAATCGGAACATTGTATTCAACCGGCGGGGTGATGACCCCAATCAGACTTTGTGGGAAAATCTCGGTCAACTGTTGACAATACTTTTCAAATTCCTTTTCCGGAAAGCCTGGATTAATGCTGACAACCAGATAATCGATAGTTGTTTTCCCGTTAAGGGATCTCAAATGATCCAGCGGGATCGAGGGTCCCAGGTAAATTACATGATCGCCCAACTTCCGGAGAATATAATTGGCAAATAGAAGCTGAATTTCATCATAATGCCCTGACGGAAGAAAGAGGAGAAAGTTTTTTTTGCTGATTTCATTCTGACCGACTAACCCATCTATGGCAACAACCAGTTTATGTCGTACCAGATTATTGACAAAACGCTCCTGGCAAGCGTTTATCCGTCCCAGTTGCCACATCAGTAAAACCTTCTCCAGCAATGGAAAAACAACTTCCTGAAAAGCCGACTCAAAACCAAGTTTGAGGATGGAGGTATTAAGCACCCTTTCAAACAAGTCTTCATCAAGGTTGCTGACGGCGGTTATCAAATCAGGTACAAAACCCTCATCGGCACCGGGCTTTTCACTTATTCTTGAAACCTCCTGATCAATTTCCCGGTCGTTCATGCCCGAAATCAACGAGATTTTAAACCCGTTCCGGTTTAGAAAGCTGATGTTCAGGAGCCGGTGAAGGTCACTGACTGAATAGAAGCGGATATTTGTATCGGTCCTTTCCGGACTTATGATTCCATAGCGCTTCTCCCATACCCTTATGGTATGAGCCTTTATTCCCGTGAGTTTTTCAAGATCACTGATACTGTAGCGCTGGACATTCATAAGTGGAATCGATCGTGAATCAATTATTTACAGTGATTAGACAACGAAGAAGCAGATAGGTTCAGAGAAAAGCTCTTTAAATTGTAAAAATAATTAAAACAGTTTCCTTGACGGATTCACAACCGGCAGAATAATCAGGGCAATTGCTCCGATAAAAATCAGAAAAACGGATGTTGAACCATGAAGGACAAAAGCCAGTAAGGTGCTGTTGTATGCTGAAGTGCCGTATAATTTCAGGGTGGCAACAACAAAACTGTGGTAGGTACCAATCCCCCCCAGGGATGGAATGACCATTCCGACGCTACCCATGGCAAGCACCGCAAGAGCCACGAACGGTGAAAGGTGCATGGTTGGAGTAAAGGCAATCATCACAAACCAGGTCATCATGAAATAGCAGGCGTAGATTCCAATGGTAAGAAGGATGAAAATCAGCGGCTTTTTCAAGTGCAAAATTGATTTAAGTCCTTCGACGAATTTTTCAAAATACGACACTATTTTCCTGGTTATGCTTGCTTTCAGGAGTGTCCTCCGAAAGACAACCGCAAGAATTCCAAGGAAAACAAAGAGGCCAGCTACTGATAAAAACCACCAGGATGTCAGGAATGAGTACTTTCCGGAATCCCGGACACTCATTTTATCACTCAGATAATCCGTAAGAACATTCCAGTCAAATAACAATACGCAAATGATTATCAGGAGCAGGATAACAACGTCAACCATCCGTTCTATAACCACTGTCCCTAACTGGGCGGTAAAGGGAATTTTTTCATATCGGGTCAGGATCCCGCACCGCGTGACTTCACCCATTCTCGGAGCTGCAAAATTAGCCAGATACATAACCAGGATAGATAAAAAAACGTTCAGGACTCCCGGTTTGTATCCTATTGAATCAAGAAGCATTCTCCAGCGAAGTGCCCTAAGGAAATGACTGAGGAGGGCTATGCCGAGCGATGCAATTATCCAGCCGTAATGAAATTCTGACAGGCCGGCCCATAGTGAATTCATATCCTGGTCGCGGTACACCCATAGAAAGAGGCCGATGCCCACACTTAAAAAGAGGAGGTACTTTAAAATGTTAAGAATTAGTTTCTTGTACTTTGCCATTATGATCAATTAAAACTTCTCGTCATACTTTGTCCACAAGAGATCACCAAGTTTCCATGCTTTTCTGACAACTTCATTGCCCCAGTTTATCGTAAATTCGGTCAACAATGAGCGCCGGTCTGCGGCATCCTGAATACCCGAAACCTGTTTCTCGATTTCGGTGGTTCTGCTTATAATATCCTTCTGAAGGGGATCCCATACTGCATCAACATCTTTTCTCATATCCCCCCACCGCTGTGCAGTCAGGGTGCTAAGACGATTAAACGCCCACCAGGCTGATTCATCTGAGAATCCGGTTTCCCTTCCGTCCACTTTATAGGTTTGGGGTAAATCCGTAACACTGCAAAAAACGGGTATGTAAACCGAGGTAGCAACATTGTCCTGGGCAAACCAGACCAGTCCCCCAACATCGTCGGGTAGCCAGCTCCGGCACTGGATAATCGTTGCGTACATGGTATACCACCTTGCAATGGTTCTCTCCCCCATCCATCCCCATCCTCCATTTATCTTAAATATTTTATTCATGTCATAAGGCATGAAAGGATTGGCCATCGGTGATAGTATCGTTTTACCCTGCTCATCGGTAACCGTTATATCCTTAACAAAATTAAACTCCGTTCCTTCATAGTAATCCTTGAAAACGGTGATCAGATCTTCCAGGGTTACCAGTTTATCTGGTTTTACCGAGAACGGAAAGTTTTCAGAGTTGGGATCGAGTTTTAGGCCCGGGGCCAGAAGATTGAATACCCTCCACTCGCGTCGACGTGAAGCAAAGCTTGTCCGGCTTTCAGGAGCATATGCATAGCAAAACCGGAAAGATTCACCCTCCTTCCACCAACCATATTTTCTGGCCACGTCAAAAACATTCTCAGATGCCTTGAAATAGTCCCCGTCCGACAAGTTTATTTCCTTTATGGTGCTGGCATTGGCATTTACTGATACATGGTCGTCGGGAACCCGCTGTGCAACCCAGACGGCACCGATCTCGCCTTTTCCGGGTCCGACGATTTCAAGATGCCAAACCTCATTTTTATCGGCAATCGTCAGGCACTCACCGGCATCGTTCCATCCGTACTGTTTGAGCAGTGCGCCTGTTAGTTCCAAAGCCTCCCTTACTGTTTTACATCTTTCGAGCATCAGTCGTATCAAATCCTGACAATCAATCAAGCCCGCATCTGAACGCAGTTCAGGCCGTCCACCGAAAGTAGATTCACCGATGCCAAGCTGGGCTTCATTCATGCAGGGGTAGGCTGAATTGATAAACCCGTAGGTTCTCGAAACCTGCGGTATTTCACCGGTCTTCTGGAATGCATAGGAAGGCATTGCCTTCGTATCATCGTTAATACGCCGGTGCATTTCCGTATAGGATCCGCGCGGGTGATCCGTGCCGGGAACTATGGTTACAGATGAACGCGTGCGGTGACTATCATCCGTGTGAGAGGTCACAACCGATCCGTCAAAGGTTGCCAATCGGCCTGCCGTTACGGAAGTGCAACCGTCAGGAAAGCCTGATACCCAATCAGCAAAAGACTGACCCTGAGAGTTCAACACCGATATCGAGACACAAACCAACATCAGGGGAAAGAATCTGTAACCTGTTTTCATATACAAAATGTTAATCCGTCTAAATTACTAAAATCGGTCAGACCGAGCCTAAGCCGGATGCTTACGAATGCTCACGGACATAACCGCCATTGCTGCGAGTAAGGCAACCATGGCAAAAATAAAAGTAAAGGTTAAGCCGAACCAGCGATAAAACAATACACCCAGAATAGGTCCGTAAAGTGCCCGGATTCCGGTCATGGTCAAGTGAATGGACTGATATTCTGCCGCTTCCTGATTTTTACTGAAATAGGCAGATCCTATATACCATAGCAATCCCATGGTTGCAGCGAAAACGGCATGCGACAAATAAGCGGGGATAAGTGTATAATAAATGGTTACTCCCAGAATAACCGTATTGCCGGAAAACACCTGAGTCAGCATCAGAAAAAGGAAATATAAAAACAGGGAAAGAAAAGTATAGACTCCGAATTTCCTTGGATCGATTGTTCCGATCAACTTGCCGAAGAACGGGAACATCAGGATTGAAAGAAGATTGTAGGCGTTTTTGTAAAACGCAACCGAAGAATAACTCAGATGAAGCCCCTTTTCAAAATAAATGGTAATAACCGCTACTGTGGTCATCCAGGCAAAGCCATACAGTGCAAAACCGGTTTCGAAATCCCGGTATGGCTTGTTCTCCCTGAAAATCCGGAGCATGTTCTTTAGTGAATCCAGGACCGATACCCATATCCCCTGCCGCCCTGAATTATCAAGGTCATGCTGGTGATAAGGAATGGCAGCCAACACATAAACGGATAAAATTCCGAGCCCTGCCATGAAAGGGTAAACGTAAATGAAAATATAGGGATTGGCATCGAGCCACAATCCGAACAGAAAAGTGGCACCAAGCATTACGAGTTTATTGACTCCGGTTGCATAGCTGTAAAGAGGACCAAAATGCTCATGCCGGTAATTATTCTTGAGAAGAAGGTTGATTATCGGGTAAATAATTGGATTTGCCAGATAAAAAAGAAGAAATAAAAGAAGAAAAAGAGAACCGTAAACCGAATTTCCGGCTATTTCTTCAACGGTTCTGGGGAAAAAAATAAGGATGAACAGCGGCAACCGGGTTACCCATGCCACGATCCGGATTAACTTCGCCTTATCCGCTGTGCGTTTGATCCACTCGTTAAACAGGATAGAAAAGATCAGCAAAACGGAAGAAAACTGGAATAAGATTCCAATCTGAAAATCGGTTCCCTTTAAGCTCTTTATCAGAACAAACTCATTAAGCGCGAGGATGCCCAAAATGATGCCCTCAATGATGGAATAAACCATATGGAGGACAAAAGCCTTTCGCTCATCGGGGTTAAGATTTTTCAGAATTTCTTTCACAGGATTTGTTGAAAGGGGCAAAAATAAACAAAGCCTGCCAATGGCAAGCTTTGCATAACTTTTTAAAAATCCTGCAGGTTTTACTTAGTAATCCATCCCACGATTTCCTCACTCATCGGGCTCTCCTTGGAAGGAATGACCCTGACAAGCGCCCCTTTTTCATCCACCAGGTATTTCTGGAAATTCCATTTAACCTCAGAATCGAGTACACCATTCAGTTCTTTGCGAGTCAACCACTGATAAAGCGGATCCATGTCATCACCCTTTACTGATATCTTGCTCATCATAGGAAAAGTTACATTGAATTCTGACGTGCAGAATTCCCTTATCTGCTCATTGGAACCAGGTTCCTGGCCCTTGAAGTTGTTAGCAGGAAAGCCAATGATAACAAACTTTTCTCTCCCGAATTGGGTATATAATTCCTGCAATTGCTCATATTGCGGGGTATACCCACACTTTGAAGCCGTATTGACTACCATCACCTTCTTACCTTTAAGCTCTCTGAACTTGAATTCCTTACCGTCAATATCCTTAACCACAAAGTCATAAAAACCAGCCGGTTTCCGGTCCTGCGCATCGGAACCAAAGAAGGTTAAAGCACAAAAGGCTAAAACAATTATTCTTTTCATTTTACGTTAAATGTTTACCTTACCAAACAATTATGTTGATAAAAAAGTTTATAAAAGATTCGTTTAATGGACATAAGGCAGTGCGGTCAAACATGATTCAATTCGTACTTTTATTCTCGATTTCATAAACTGGGCATTTTATAGTTAAGAGGTTTTTACCAAGACTGATAATCATGAAACGAAATCTTCGCATTATATTATTTTTAACAACCCTGACAGTTACTCTGGCGTTTCCCGATATTTCTGCCCAGGAGCCTGTTAACCCACAGGGATTATCACTGAAACTAAGTCCCGGGGCCCTCTCCTTTTACGGTGACATGAGCCAGAATGATTTTAACCCGATTATTAAAATAGGCCAGGCTTCGAAATTCGGGATCGGCATCGCCATTATCAAACAATTCAGCCCGGTTTTAGGTATTCAGGCACAATTCCTTACCGGGAGTCTGTACAGCGTATATGAAGTTGCTGATAATCAGTTGGCATCAACCTATTTTATGGGAACCCTGACTGATTTTGGATTATCACTTCGGCTTGACCCGATTCACATGATTAAATCCAGAACTTTCAAGTTTTCACCCTATGTTTCAGTCGGGATATCAACCATTGGATTCAGGTCAGTCCGACGATTCTGGTCAACCAATCAGGTCATTCTTCCCACGTTCGGCTATAAAACCGACGGAGCAACCAAATCCCCGCAGCAAACTGCAATGTCCGTTCCAATTACACTTGGACTTTCGTACAGAGTTATGCCAAATCTACAGTTTGAGCTCGAGCACTCTGCTCGTCTTACAAATACTGACCTTCTCGACTGTCTTAAGGGCTCGACAAGTTTAAATGATTATTACTCACTTACCAGTCTTGGAATCAGATATACCATTCAAGGCAGTTCGAAAAACGCCAATACGGATTTGACTGCCAACCCGAGGACAAAAACCAGGACAGGGACCGAAAGCAGCACTCAACCGGTTACAAAAAGGGAAACATCACAACAAAAGGAACAACAAAAGACCCGCACCGGGAAAACCATTGAGGAACCGGTTAAACAGCCCGTCCAGGCATTTAATTACGACTTTGCCCAGGTGAAAGCGTATGTGGATTGTGAAGTTCCCGAAACCATCCAGACCGGAAGGAATTTCGAAGTTAAAATCAAGATTAATAAGGGAAATTACAAAGGTCCGGCAAAAGTGATCCAGCGATTTGCTGACGGCTTTACCGCACTTGAATTACAATCCGATAACTGCACCTTCAGTTTTATGAATCAAACGGTTACCATAGAATGGGACCAGATGCCCGCTGATTCAATAATAACTTACAATTATCATGTCAAGACTGGGGACGCCCTTTCCGGAAGTCAGACAATTACCGGAAGAATGGAATATCAGCAGCCGGAAGGGTTGACAACGTACCGCTTTAACAAAACCATTTTCGTCGACAACAGGGCTGAGGATATTATGGACAGGAGGTTTCAGGAAATCATCGGAGAGGGAGAACCCTCTAGAGTAAGGAAAACTGACGTTAATAATGATATATCGAACGAACAGAGGATAGACCAGTTGCTCAAACAATACGGAGACAACAGTCCGAAGTCCGGGACTATTTCATCCGGTGTGGCTGCAAATATTCGGCAGTCTCAGGCGATTGCAGGTGTTGAATACAGGGTTCAGTGCGGTGCATTCCGTGACCGGTCGCAGGCAGGGACTCATCTGGCTGCAAAATATGGAATCTCAGAAAACATTCAGGAGGAGTTCATTGACGGCTGGTATAAGTATACTGTAGGATCTTACAGAACTTATGATGAGGCGGTCAGATTCCGTGATGGTTTCATACAGAGGACGAAAATCTGGTCGGCATTTATCGTGGCTTACCGGGATGGAAAGCGCCTGGCCAGAATAACCGATGCTACCCGATAAATAAAGCTTCTGCCAGATGGGTTTACCCAGCATTTTTGAGGTTTATTCTCTGGCTATCGGTCCCAGTTCATTACTCACAACAGGTGCCCTCAGGATCGGTCAGGCCTTTCGTGAACTGCTTTTGTCGAGTCCCTACCGCCCTCATCAGAGAATACTTATCGAATTTCTTGGAAAATTCTCCGAACTCGGTAAGGAAAACTTATCAGATATGGCCGTCGTGTGCGGGCTGGGAGGTTTTTTACTTGAGGATTCTCCGGTAAGATTGCCGGTTTTCTACAGCCGGATACGGGAAAATGGATGTTTCTCCTTTATGGGAGATTTCTGGCCTTTCAATCCTGAATCGGATGTGATTTTCAACAGCTCCTCAAACGACTTTACACACCCGAATACAATCCGGTTCCATCTGGTCAATCCGGATGGTCAGCCAGTGTTTCAGGCTGAATATCAATCAGCAGGCAACGGAGTTATTCGTGGGCCCGGGGTTCAGGTACCTGGCCGGTTTACTGAAATGGCATCTCAAGAGCTTTTTTCAGAAATCCGTTTAATTCTCGAAAGCGAAAAAATTACCCTTCTTGATTATATTTTGTCGGGAGAATGTTCACGATACCGATTTACCCGGGATCAGGTTAACAAGCGCATGAATGCAACCTGGAAGGTTATGCTGGGTTGCCTGGACCATGGGTTGAAAACTTCCGGATTCCTACCGGATGGAACTGAGCGTCAGGCTACAGAAATCTATAAAAATTATCTCAGGCAGATCCACCACAGTCCTTCACTTTCGCCGGAATCAGCACGATGCGCCGTTTATGCCAGGGCAATGGCTGAAGAAATACTGGATAACCGGCTTATCATAACCGCACCTACCTGCAGTGGCGCTGCAATTGTTCCTGCCTCCTTTAAACTGATCCAGGAAAACTATATGCTGGCCGATGAAAAAATCATAGAAGGTCTCTGGGTTGCCGGCCTTATCGGAACGATGATTCAGAACCGCGCCTCAGCCTCCGGATTGAACCTTGGCTGGAAAAACGAATTAGCCGCAGGCGGAATAATGGCTGCATGCGGTGTCGCCCAAATGATGGGAGGAAATCCAGGGGTAATCGAAACTACTGCCTTGATGGCGTCTGAACTTTTCGCCGTTTTGCCGGTCGGTGAAAAAACAATGGACACTGCCGGTTTTATCAGAATAAATCAGGTTACGGCACAATGCGCTGTTAACTTGTTCGATTTGGCAAGAATTCAGCCAAATGAGCCTTCCGGAAACCTTGACCGCGCGCTTGGGTATCTATTTATCAGGTAGTTCTGGCGCTCTGAGGCTCAACCGCCCGTCCTCCCTAATACTATACGGATAATCCGTTTTTTTTCCGTTCATCCACGCCTCAAAACTCCTGGCTGTGGCCTCCATTTGCGGAAGACCGGTCCCAGCCGGAAAACTTGCGGCAGTTAATCCAAGTTCTGCAAGGTTTCTTGCATATTTCTGGTTTTGCCTGAAGTACTCATACTGGTGGTAATAGATGGTCCTGAGTGCCCATTTGACCGGCAAATCAATATCAGGCTTGAAATCCTCTGTTCCGGAACCCGATACCAGGCCTGAGAACTGAACATATCCCCACATCTCAGGCATGTGCATGTTTATGCGTCCCTGGGGTGACCATACCCAGTTATCTTCCGGATAGGACTTACCGGTTTTGGGATCGGTTTCCTTGAGATAGGATCCACCGCTGATCAAAGTTCTCCATTCAACCCGGGAGAAATTAATTCTCCATTGGTCCCCGTCAACAGGGGGTGATGATTTGGCCGCGCATTCTTTTAAAACGGATAACGGCAATTTCATTTCCACAGTCCAACCCGAATCCATATCAGAAGGGTCATTCAGGCTCCCATCAAGATTAATCCCGATATCCAGTCCCTGAATATCCCAGCTGTTTACCGGGGGACCTCCATCCCTGTATGGTTTCAACAAAAGCAGATCCCAGGCCGTTCCAAGCGCATTGACTTCCAGCTCGTAATATCCGTGTGCATCTCCATCCGGATCGATAAATACCTCAAAATCATGGTCATAGAAGATGACTGTATCGCGCTGCTTCAATCGGGCCCATAAATGTGGCTCTTCCAAATGTGCTGCGATATACAGGTTAACACTGTCCCAAAGCATCTTTGCACGGGTCCTGAAACGGGGTTCAGGTTTTGTAACTCCTTCAATATCTGCGAAATAATCCGTCCAGGGAGCTGATTCCCAACTCTTTTCATTTAACCTTCCATCAGGAATAATTTCACCAACTACTTTATAACATACATAACCCTTCGGGGAAGGCATCGGCGGAACTGTGAGGGTGCTGAAGGAACCTGTCTGCGGTGCCGGCTCATTGCATCCGCAAAATATCAGCATGGATAGTAATCCAACAGCAGATAAGACCGATTTCCCCTTGTTCATGTACTCTACTTTTTGGGTTCCCAGTAACAAACTTTCGGCGAGGTAATCTTTTCTTCCTTTTTCAGCTGCTTGAGGGCTTTGTCCACTTCGTCCCTTGATAATCCGCATAATTCCACCAATTCCCCGGCTTTCAGCGCTTTGCCGGCTTTGGTCATGGTCTCAATGATTTTAATAGTGTTTTCCACGGCTAATAAGAATTTATTGATTCAAATATAAAGAAAACGCCAGATGATAGGTCATATTGTTATTTTTGCCCCAAATTCTAACAGATCTTCAATGAAACCAACATTATTAGTGCTGGCAGCTGGAATGGGCAGCAGATATGGAAGCCTGAAGCAGATGGACAAGCTGGGCCCCAATGGGGAGTCAATAATTGACTTTTCTGTTTACGATGCTGCTGAAGCCGGGTTTGGAAAGGTAATCTTTGTCCTGAGGGAAGAGATTGTTGAAGATTTTTACCTGATTTTTGCCAACCGCTATAAATCAAGAATTCTCATTGACCATGTTGTACAAAGGCTTACCGATATTCCATCGGGCATAACTGTCAATCCTGAACGGCAAAAACCCTGGGGAACAGGGCACGCGGTGCTTTGCGCTGCGCATAAACTCAAGGAGCCGTTTGCAGTGATCAACGGGGATGACTATTATGGCAAGGATGCCTTCAGGGTTATGGCTGAGCTTCTTTCAGCCCTTTCCCCGTCAGATATCAGTATTCAATCCATGGTCGGATACTCGATCGCGAACACTCTTTCTGAAAACGGGGCCGTTTCGCGCGGAATCTGTTCGGTTGATGCTTCAAACTACCTGACAGATGTGGTTGAACGCACGCATATTGAAGAGAAAGACAGCAGGATCATTTATCTGGGTGAGGAGCAAAAGGAGCACACACTTCTGGGGGACGAGGTTGTTTCAATGAATTTCTGGGGTTTTACACCGGCTATTCTGCAGCCCTTAAAAGAATTATTCTCGGGTTTTCTGAGGGAGCGGGGAAATGAACTGAAATCTGAATTTTACATTCCCTATGGAGTAAACCTCATGATCAGCAGCGGATTGATTAAGGTGAGGGTCCTTGAAAGCCAGGCACAATGGTTTGGAGTTACGTACCAGGCAGACAAACCCGTAGTTGTAGATCGGTTGAACCAAATGTACAAGGACGGCATCTATCCTTCAAAAATCTGGTAATTACGAAGTTAACGGCTAAAAGTTTTCCCGGCATCAAGAGCACGAAGGTTAGCGTCGACCATATCCTGACCCTTCCTGCCAAAAACCATTTCCACTCCTTTCCTTAAGGCTTCGAAAGAGAGGTCGACATGACCGGACGCTGCGCCAAGCATGACAATATTTGAGGATTTTGGCGAACCGCATTCTTTCGCAACCTTTTCGGCGTCCAGTAGAATATGATTGGCAATTTTTATGATCGAATTCTCAATCATTGTCATATCGGGATAATCAGAAATATTCACAAACGGGACCACGCTTGTTATCACCCATCCATCCTTTGAAAGATAGGGCAGGTAACGAAGAGCTTCCATGGGCTCAACTGATAGTATCAGGCTGGCCCGGCCGAGCGGTATAAGATCCGATGAAACAGGATCCGAAGAGATTCGCAGGTGAGATTGAACAGCACCTCCTCGTTGACTCATGCCATGAACTTCTGACTGCTTGATAAAAAGTTTTTCATGAAGTGAGGCAAAGCCAATCACAGCGGCTATTGTCAATATACCCTGCCCTCCTACTCCGGCTAAAATGATATCGGTTTTCATGGTTCGGTTTTTCGGGATTTTTCCTCTTTTTTTCTTTTAATAGCTGTCTGAATGCATTCCCTGCGGCTGATGATTACTGAAATGCCTGGATGCTTAAGCTCCCGGCTGATAACATCAACGTTAGGTTCCTGATTCTTTTTCAAAGGAGTTATAATTTTCAGATGCTCCTCCGGAACGCCCAAACCCCGGCAAATGCCCTCTAACTTACCGAAAGCAGCTGAGGTCTGGCCTCCGGTCATTCCAGTGGTTTCATTATCAGAAATAATAACGGTAATCGGGCTGTCTTCATTTATAGCATCGAGCAAACCCGTCATGCCGGAATGTGTAAAAGTGGAATCGCCGATAAAGGCGACTGCAGGAATGAGGCCGGCATCGGCAGCGCCTTTGGCCATTGTTATAGATGCCCCCATGTCAACGCAGGAATTAACTGCATCGAGTGGTGGAAGTGCTGCAAGGGTATAGCAGCCGATATCCGAGAATGTCCGGTCGCCGCCAAATTCGCTGATAGCCTCTTTCAGGGCGAGAAATGTATCAATATGTCCACAACCCTTGCACATCGAAGGCGGCCGGTTGGCCAGAAATTCGGGGATGTCAGGACCAAGGGCGACCTTGCAACCCAATGCCAGGCCGACAATATCGGGGGTCAGCTCGCCATCCCTGGGCAATGTACCGTCGAGGCGTCCCTTAATCGTCAGGTTGGTATTGTTTAGCAGTCCTTTAAGTTTTGATTCCAATAACGGGTATCCTTCTTCCAATACAAGGATCGTTTTACATTCCACGGCCATTTTACGGATGAGTTCTTCGGGTGCCGGATACTGGCAAATCTTAAGCATGGGATAAGGTAATCCACCCGGAAAATTCTCTTTGACGTAATTACAGGCAATCCCGCAGGCAATTATTCCCAGGGAATGGTCCGTACCGGGTTCAAAAGAATTATAACCCGATTTATCAGATTCGGTAATCAACTGGTTCTGAATACCCAGCAGCATCTTATATCTTTTCCTGGCTATGGATGGCAATAAAACAAACTGCCTCGGATCTTCCGGCAATTTCAGGGCATTCTGGCTCCTCGGGGATAAGGTGGTTATAGAGGCGCGGGAATGCGAAAGCCGGGTTGTTATCCTCATCATAACAGGAATGCCAAACTTTTCTGATAAGGTGAATGCACTGAATACCATATCATACGCTTCTTGCTGACTTGATGGCTCAAATACCGGCAACAGGGCAAAATCAGCATAAAAGCGGGAGTCCTGTTCATTCTGGGAAGAGTGCATTGACGGATCATCGGCGACAGTTACGATAAAACCACCTCCTGCTCCGGTTATCGCCGAATTGAGAAACCCATCGGCTGCAACATTCAGTCCGACATGTTTCATGCACACCATCGATTTTTTACCTGCATATGACATCCCAAGGGCAGATTCCAGGGCGGTTTTCTCATTTGCCGACCAACTGCTGCGGATTCCGTTGTCCCGGGCATACTTATTTCTCTGAACATACTCCGTAATTTCGGTTGACGGGGTCCCCGGATAGGCATAAATACCTGACATACCGGCATCCAATGCTCCCTGTGCGATTGCTTCAGCCCCCAGAAGTACTAATTGTCCCATTATTTCTTTAATTGAATTAAAAAGGCAGCCAAGATTATGCTGCCCATCGCAAAAGTATCCATAATTTTTCTTGCCGACAATCGTTTTCAGGTATATTTGCCTCATGATGAAACCAGCTTTAAGATCCTTACTTTTGCTGAATGTTGCATTTTTTGCAACGGGTATCTGCCTCTATTCCCAGGAACCCACAAAACCCCAGATTATTCATCTTACCGGGAGAACCGTTACCGAAATGAATGAGCCTGTCCCATATGTACACATTCTTATGGTGAATAAAGGGCTTGCAGGGGCGAGCGATCTCCAGGGAAACTTTAATTTTCCTGCAGAGGTAAATGACACCATTATCTTCAGGGCTATAGGGTTCAAATATCTGACCTATATAGTTCGTGATACCTTTTCAGTTAAATATCCTTTTATTCCGATTCAATTGTTCCAGGACACGATACAGCTTCGCGAACTGGTTATTAAACCCTGGCAAGGTAATTATGAACGGTTCAAGCAGGCATTCCTGGCCTATGAACTGCCCAGAACAGACCTTGACAGAGCCATAAAAAACCTGAATATGATGGACCTCAAGGCTATGCTGATTAATGCGCCGGCTACTCCCACAATGGCCTTCCGCAATACAATGAAAACCTATAATGACCGTTTATACTGGGCAGGCCAGTTACCTCCGGTCAATATAACCAATCCACTGGCCTGGGCACAATTCTTTAAAGCTCTGAAAAACGGTGATTTTAAGAAAAAGTAACGCCCCTGGCCCCTGCATGAGACCATCAGGTTTCGGGGTCTTGCTTATTCTGATGTGGGTGGTGAGCATTGCTTTACCCGCTCAGAATACCGTCAGGATTTCTGGTGTTGTTAAAGAAGCCACGGGCGAATTCGTTGAACTGGCAAATATTGCCGTATTAGGCACCTCCGCAGGCTCCACAACGGACTCAAAAGGTTTTTACCGGTTAATTACAACCCGGAAAAATGAGATACTGATCGCAGTGTCAAGGCTGGGATACCAGAGAAGGGAAATCCAGTTGCATCCGGCAGATTACCCGGATCCCCTCAACATTAACCTGGATATTGATTTGGTTCCGATGGTAGAAACCGTAGATGAGGTGGTTATCCGGGCGGATCGGGATCCGGGCTCAAATCTTGTCCGAATTGACCCTAAAGCGGTTTCCGTATTGCCGAATGCATCCGGAAGCTTTGAAGGAATTATCAAAACCATGATGGGTGTGGTTTCAACCAACGAACTCAGCTCCCAGTATTCTGTCAGGGGTGGAAATTTCGACGAAAACCTCGTCTACGTCAATGATATTGAGATTTACCGACCTTTCCTCATCCGGTCGGGTCAGCAGGAAGGCCTCAGCTTTATCAATCCCGATTTGGTTTCCTCGGTCCTTTTCTCTGCCGGAGGATTCGATGCCCGATATGGCGACAGGTTATCCTCCGTGCTCGACATCCGCTACAAAAAGCCCACTTTTTTTGCAGGATCATCAAGTCTGAGCTTGCTTGGCGGATCTGTGCACCTGGAAGGCACGAGCAAAAACCGGAGGTTTTCCTTTATCACAGGAATACGTTACAAATCAAATAAATACCTTTTAAACAGTCTGGAAACAAAAGGTGATTATGACCCAAAGTTTTTCGATTTTCAGACCTATCTTACCTATGATCTCTCCGATGTTTGGGAGCTAAGTTTTCTCGGTAACATTGCCAGCAACCGATATAATTTTATCCCAAAATACAGCGAGACATCTTTCGGAACCGTTAAGGATGCCATTCAGCTTGAAATCTGGTTTGACGGCAAAGAGGTGGATGCCTTTAGTACTTACATGGGCGCGGCAACAGCCACATTCCATCCAGATAATAATCTGGAAATGAAATGGATAGTCTCAGCCTTCCGGACTGAGGAGACTGAATCATTCGATATCCAGGGGCAATATCTTCTGAATGAACTTGATGAGAGATTGAACTCAGATAATTTTGCCGACAGTATTGTCAATATCGGAGTTGGGACTTTTCTGGATCATGCCCGAAACAGGCTAAAGGCCAATGTTTTCAGCCTGGAGTACAAAGGAAAATGGAGGGCGCCTGGGAATCATTCACTGCAATGGGGAGCCAGGCTGCAACACAGCTTTTTCACGGACCGGATTGAAGAATGGATGATGATGGATTCGGCCGGCTATTCCCTGCCCTATTCTGATTCATCCGTGAACCTCTACCAGACTCACTTCGCCGAGTCGGAACTGACACAAAATCAATTGACAGGGTATGTGCGGGATTCCTGGGAAAAAAGCCTGCCATCTGGCAAACTTATTTTGACCGGCGGATTACGGGGCACCTTTATGACTATTAACAGGGAATTGCTGATAAGCCCGCGCACCAGTATCTCATTTCTGCCGGCCTGGGAGAAGGATCTGCAATTCAGGCTTTCTGCCGGAGCCTACCATCAGCCGGCACTTTTTAAGGAGTTCAGGGATTTATCAGGAAAGATGAATCCGGATGTCAAAGCCCAGAAATCCATACATGTGGTCGGTGGAACAGATTACTATTTCATGGCCTGGAACCGGCCATTTAAATTTACTACTGAGCTATATTATAAGTATTTATGGGACTTGATCCCTTATGAAGTGGATAATGTAAGAATCCGTTATTATGGTGATAACCTTTCCTATGGCTATGCAGTTGGACTTGATTTTAAAGTCAATGGAGATTTTGTACCCGGGATTGAATCCTGGGCCAACCTGTCCATTATGCAGACCCAGGAAGATATAGAAGGCGATACAGTAGGCTTTATTGCACGGCCAACCGACCAGCGTGTCAATGTTGCCCTGTTTTTCCAGGATTACCTACCCAATAACAGTTCATATAAAGCTCATTTAAGCATTCTCTTCGGATCCGGCATACCTTTTGGTCCCCTTGGAAGCCAGACCCTGAAATCAGCACTTAGAATACCACCCTATCGAAGGGTTGATCTCGGCATATCCAAAATAATCATTGATGGGAAAAAGCCTTCAAACAAAAAGTTTTTCAAACAATTCGAGTCACTCTGGCTCAGTCTGGAAGTTTTTAACCTCCTGGATATTCAAAACACCATGTCACACATTTGGATCAAAGATATTTCCAACCGTCAGTATGCAAGTCCAAATTACCTGACAGGCCGTAGGCTGAACCTGAAATTGCAAGCCAATTTCTAACTCATGGTTTTCGAACACCCCCAAATATTATTTGGACTGTTTCTTTTAGGAATACCGCTGTTGATCCATTTTCTCAATTTCAGGCGAACACGGACTATTTATTTCAGTTCGCTGAAGTTTCTTCACGATATTGAGGCTTCTCACCGAAGCCGCAAGAATCTCCGGGATCTGTTGCTGCTGCTTTTGCGTTTACTGGTGTTTGCGTGTGTTCTTTTCGCTTTTTCAAAGCCGGTTAAACGTAGCAAAAACGAATTGGTGCCCCGCAAAGGAATCGTTGGTATTTTCATTGATAATTCTGAAAGCATGGGCATCCCTTTTGGTGAAGCGACCGTGTTGGAGGCGGCCAAGAATTTTGCGAAAACAGCTATTCAGAGTTACCCTCCTGACCAAAAATTCTTCCTCCTTTCTAATGACAACCGTCCGCAGCACCAGGGAATCTCCGATGCTGGAACGGCTATTGAGAAAGTATCGGGACTCGAACCCGTTGTGTCAACAACCTCAGCGGCAAGAATTCTCCAGAATTTAACCACGGGTGCCGACAGGACAGGGGAAGTTCTTTCGGGAATCTGGTTTATTTCTGATTTCTGTAAAAATGCTTTTACAATACCTTTACCGCCGGATTCAAGCGGAATTCAGCTATTTCCTGTTATTATTCGTGAAGATTCTGTTCCAAATATCGGTATAGATTCATGCTGGTTTACAAATCCCATACACCGAATCAAAGAAACCAGTATCCTGACCGTAAGTATAAGGAATTTCGGCAGCGATAACCTGACTAACCTGCCAGTCAGGCTTATTGTCAATGACACCCTGCGAAATGAAATTTTGATAAGCCTGCCGGCTTTGGGCAATACCCAGGCCGAAATACCTTTCACTATTAACAGCAACGGTTGGCAAAAAGGAAGAGTTGCTATTTCTGACTATCCATATGAGCCGGACAATGAATTATTTTTTGCCTTTTCCATAGCCGCCGGCATCCCGGTTCTTCAGCTATTTGGCGATAAGCCAAACCGGTTTTTCTCTGCTTTATTTACAAATGATCCCTACTACAAATATGATGAATATCCTTTTAAAGGATTTCCAAGAACCGATTTCTCTGAGTACAACATGGTTGTTCTCACAGGTATCCGAAGTATTGATCCGGTTCTGTCAGAAAGGTTGAAAATCTATCTGGACCAGGGAGGAACTGTGTGGTTTTTTCCCGAGTTAAACGGAGAAATTCAGAATTACAATGAGTTTCTGTCTTCATTGCGAATGCCTGTAATACAATCTGTTAATCTCCATAATCAGGAATCCGCAACCGGACCGGCACTAAACAGTTGGTTAGAAACAGTTATTGTAAATCCCGGGAAACAATTGCGGCTGCCAGCGGTTAGTAAATTTTTCGATTTTGGGGGAGACCAGCCGGAGCGTATAGATATTCTCACAACGGTAGGAGGAAGGTTGCTTGTAAGTCAATTCCCAATAGGTAATGGCAGGTTCATACTTAACGCTTTTCCACTTGCAGAAGAAGCAGGAGACCTGATGTACCATCCGATCTTCATCCCTTTAACCATGCGCCTCGCTTCCGTATCATCCATTGATTCCCATTACTACCACATATTAGGTTCAGGAGAGGCGGCTGAAATCAATATCAGTCTGGATCCCGCAGAAGGAGTAATCAAATTGGAAATGGTGAGTTCCGGCAATGGCCTTGTTCCGGAGATCAAATCAGGACCAGGGGGTAACTCCCTGATTTTCACAACAGGAATCCAAGATCCCGGATTCTATGTCCTGACACAAAATGAACAAATTCTTCACACGCTGGCGCTCAATGTAAGCAGAGAGGAATCAGACCTGGCTTTTGAGCCGGATTCATTAATAAATATGCACTTTGCCACTCAGGGCTGGCAGGTCTCCGATATCAAAAAAACTGATGTCAATAACACACCTGGGCGAGTTGAATCGGGCCATTCCGGAAAATCGCTCTGGCACCTGTTTCTCATTGCCGCGCTAATTTTTTTGGTTATTGAGTCATTTGTTATGCAGAGGAAAAAGTGATTCCTTTGTAGTCATAATCAAATCCATAATCCAGATATGAAACCGATTGACTATATCAAGCGTGAAGACCTCTATGGTGCGCATAATTATCACCCGCTTCCAGTAGTATTAGACCACGGGGAAGGAGTTTTTGTTTGGGATGTTGAAGGAAAGCGATATTTTGACTTCCTGTCGGCCTACTCGGCTGTTAACCAGGGGCATTGCCATCCGAAGATTATAAAGGCGATGACTGAACAGGCTTCGAAGCTGACGCTAACCTCAAGGGCTTTTTACAATTCAACGCTCGGTGAATATGAAGAGTATATTACCAGGTTTTTCGGTTATGACAAGGTATTGCCGATGAACACAGGTGCTGAGGGTGATGAAACAGCCCTCAAGCTTTGCCGTAAGTGGGCATATACCAAGAAGGGTATTCCGGAGAACCAGGCTAAGATCGTGGTTTGTGAAGGCAATTTTCACGGTCGTACAATCACTATTGTATCCATGTCGAGCGATCCTGACTCTTACGCTGGTTTTGGACCGTTTACTCCAGGATTCATCAAAATACCCTATAATGATATTCCGGCTCTTGAGCTGGCTCTGCAGGATCCAACCGTTGCAGGATTCCTGGTTGAGCCCATTCAGGGAGAAGCAGGAGTTTTTGTACCCGACGACGGGTATCTGAGCAAGGCAGCCAAACTTTGCAAAGACCATAATGTATTGTTTATTGCCGACGAGGTGCAAACAGGGATTGGCCGTACAGGCAAGCTCCTTGCCTGTGACCATGAAAATGTTCGTCCGGATATACTGATTCTCGGAAAGGCTCTTTCCGGTGGCGCATACCCGGTTTCTGCCGTACTTGCGGATGATGATATTATGCTTTGCATTAAGCCTGGTGAGCACGGGTCTACTTTTGGAGGCAATCCAATGGCAGCAAAGATTGGAATAGCCGCCCTGGAGGTTGTAAAGAATGAAAAGCTAGCGGAGAATGCTGAAATCCTTGGCCAGTTCTTCAGAGAGGAACTGAGGAAAATCAAATCAGACCGGATTGAGCTTGTCAGGGGAAAAGGCCTTCTTAACGCCATTGTTATCAGGCCAAAAGGTGATTCCACGGCATGGGACGTTTGCGTCGCAATGAAAGACAATGGCCTTTTGGCTAAACCAACCCATGAGCATATCATCCGATTTGCTCCACCGCTAGTGATTACCCGGGAGCAGATTGAAGATGCAATTGAAATTATCAGGAAAACCTTAGAAAGCATGTAATTAGTTCTACCTTTATTGGTATGAGCGAAAACTGTTTTAAATGGCCGGATAAAGTCATCCTTATAGCTGAGGATGAAATGATTAATTTCATGCTACTCAACAAGGTACTTGAATCAACGGCATCAAAAGTGTTTTGGGCTAAGAATGGTTTAGAGGCCATTGCTTTCAATCAGGAATACAGCCCCGATGTTATACTCATGGATTTGCGGATGCCAGAAATGAATGGTATTGATGCAACAAAAGCGATCCGGAAAACACATCCGAAATTGCCTATTGTTGCCATTACTGCTTTCGCATTGGATAACGAAGCTCAACAATGCCAGGAAGCAGGTTGCTCCGCATTCCTGACTAAACCAGTTAGGCCAGTGATTTTGTTTGAATTGCTTGAGAATCTATTCGCTTCGTGACATGCATATGGATTTGGTAAAAAGCTTATTGCTGGATCCTAATGATATGGATATATCCGTTCACCCTGGAACGGATTTTTACCGATATGCCAATGGAGGATGGATCTCGCGAAACCCATTGCCTCCTGAAGAGTCGCGTTATGGGACCTTTGACCTTCTGGCCGACCAGAATAAGGCACATCTCCGCCAGCTTTTCGAAGATTTCATAACCGGGGATCCTGAAAAATCGGATCCCTCTTCACGGAAGATTACCGCATTTTTTCAAACAGGTCTGGATTTTCATAAATCTGATGACTCAGGAATCGATCCCATTTTACCGCATCTTGAAAGGATCAGGGCGATCAGGAGTATGGGTAGCGTTCAGAACGAATTATCCCGGATGCATGCTTTGGGCTTATCTCCATTGTTTAATTTTTATGGGGCTGCTGATTTAAAAAACAGCCAGTTGGTAATTGCGGAGATATATCAGGGAGGCCTGGGACTTTCTGACCGGGATTATTATCTCGATTTTGACCTCCGGTCCGAAAAAATCCGAGGGGAATACTGGAGATACATACAACAGTGTTTTTTATTATGCGGATCAGGAAATGAGGAAGCGCGGGAACAGGCTAATGATGTTATGGAGCTTGAAACAGCCTTGGCCGAAAAATCAATGAGCCGGATCGATCTGAGAGATCCTTTTAAAATCTATCACAAAACCAGTTATCAGGGATTAACAGAGATTTGTCCTGAAATTAGCTGGAAATCCTTCTTTTCTAAGCTCAATATTGAAAAGCCCGAAGAAATAAACATTTCCCAACCTGATTTTTTCAGGGAAGTTAGCCTGTTGATTAAAGGGTTAGGGGTCAATAAATGGAAATCCTATCTTGAATGGAATTGGATTAACGGATTTGCCCCGTATCTGAATGAAGAGTTAGTGAATCTTCATTTTGACTTTTATGGAAGGATATTATCAGGAAAGGAAGTGATTCAACCCAGATGGAAAAGAGTTGTTCAGTCTACAAACCAGGTATTGGGAATGCTCGTTGGTAAATTCTATGTAGAAAAACACTTTCCTCCGAGTTCAAAGAAAAGGATGTTGGAAATGGTGGAAAACCTCCGGCAAGCCATGCGCACCAGGATCCAGAGTCTGGACTGGATGTCAGATGCAACTAAAGAAAAATCGCTGGTAAAATTAAACCGGATCCGCTTAAAAATAGGTTACCCTGATAAATGGAAGGATTATTCGGACCTTGAGATCGGAACTGATTCCTATGCAGAAAATATTTTACGCTCCTTAGCTTTTGAGCATCGCTTTAACCTTTCGAAAATTGGAAAACCAGTCGATCAGGATGAATGGGGTATGACCCCACAGACTGTCAATGCGTATTTCAATCCATCGCAGAATGAGATTGTTTTCCCTGCGGCAATTCTTCAACCTCCTTTCTTTTACGCTGATGGTGATGATGCTTTAAACTACGGGGCCATAGGCATGATAATCGGTCATGAACTTACTCATGGCTTTGATGACCAGGGAAGGCATTTCGATGAAAACGGTAATCTTGCCGATTGGTGGACCGAGGAAGATGCAACCAGATTCAAGAAACGTGCACAAGGGCTGGTCGACCAATTTAATAAATATGTTGTGATGGAAGCCATTACAGCCAACGGCGAATTAACCCTTGGGGAGAACATTGCAGATCTGGGTGGGTTGAATATCTCTCTGACTGCCTATCAGAACACTTTGCCGAAACCAACAGAATATACGGTGTCCCAAGGATTTTCAGGGTTTCAAAGGTTCTTTATTTCGTATGCGAGGGTCTGGGCAAATTCAATCCGCAAGGAAGAGTTGATCAGGCGGACAAAGGAAGATGTTCATTCGCTCGGCGAAATGAGGGTGAACGGTTCACTGCCAAATATAGACCTGTTCTATAAGGCATTCGGAATCAGCGCTGAAGACAGACTGTTCATTGACCCATCCTCCCGGGTCCAGATCTGGTAAAATCAGGATCATGTATAAATACTTATTCCTGCTTGGTCTTGGGATTGCCAATCCTCACCTATACTCAGGCTTAAAAGCCCAGACCACCGAGGTGACCGGGGGAATCTGGTTTAAGTCGGCCAATACTGCACCCAAACGATTTCTATATAGCCAGACAATCCTGTGGCCCTCGTCCATTGCAGCACATACTTATTTGTATATCAAGGAAGACGTTGACGTGACGAAAGCTGTGAGCCTGCAAAGGTACCGGCGCACCTATACCCTTCCGCCGGTTTGGGACAGGGATCACTGGTCATGGAATTATGGGGTTCATCCCGTTATGGGTTCATTTTCTTATCTCGCATACCGTAATCGCCAGGCTCATTGGCTTGAGGCCTTCGCCGGAGCAACAATAAATTCGGCCATTTATGAATATGTCATTGCCGGAGGCACCCAGCAGCCAAGCTATAACGATTTGATCGTTACTCCGATATTGGGAAGCCTGCTTGGTGAAGGTATTTATCAGGTTAAGAAAAAAATGCTTAGGGATAAAAACCTAAAACTGTGGGAAAAGATTGTAATAACCGTTACGGACCCTTTTGAATCGTTTTATTATGGCTTCAATTTCAATAAAATGATCAGGGCTCAATATCGGTAAAAAAAAATCCCTGATTTCTCAGGGATTTTTGTTGATTCAAAGGTTGTGTTATTTCCCGAGTTCGAACAGGTTATACTCTACCCTGCGGTTCAAGCTCCGGCCATCTTTACTCCTATTATCCTGGGCGGGTTTTGTCTCACCGAAATACTGTAGTCTGATCCGTTCACCACCGATACCTTTATTCATAAGGTAGTCTTTTGCAGAATTTGCCCGCTTTTCTGAGAGTTTAAGGTTATATTCCTCAGAACCTACATAATCAGTATGTCCATCGAACTGAACGCCGAATTCCTTATGATTGGACAGGGCATTGTTGATTTTATCAAGGGCTTCAATTCCGACGGACTTCAGTGCATAGGAATCGAAATCAAACAGAATCGGTTCCATGGTAAGATTATATTTAGCAATAATTGCCTTTACATCAAACGGGCATCCTTTAAGCTCACTCACTCCCGGGGTATCCGGACAAGCATCCTCACTGTCAGGAATACCGTCGCGGTCAGCGTCAACAGGACAGCCAAAACGGTCTACTTTATACCCTTTGGGCGTATTAGGGCAACGGTCATCCTTGTCGATAACCCCATCGCCATCAGTATCAGGACATCCTTTTAGTGCGGCAGTGCCGGCAACATCCGGGCATTCATCCAATTTATCAGGAATGCCGTCACCGTCCGTATCCGGGCAGCCGTTAAACTGTTTCAACCCTGCTACGGTTGGGCAATCATCCTGATAATCAAGGATTCCATCCTTATCGGTATCAAGAGGACACCCATTGGCATCAACAGGAACTCCTGCTGGTGTATCGGGACATAAATCCAATTTATCAATAACTCCATCGCCATCGGAATCTTTCTTTTTATCTTTTGTCTTTCCCGGTGTTACGTAAATACCGACTGAATTCTCAAGAAATATTTCAGCGGTGTTGCTGGAGGAAGCCGGTGAATACCAACCGTCTATTTTATCATTAAATGGGGCCATCAGACTGCTTTGAACCGCCAGGCTGATACCAGGAGTGATCCGCAAATTGACCCCCAGCCCACCATAAATATTCGGGTTAATATAGGTTTCATCAAACGCGCCGGAAGGCCCCGTACCCGAGGTTTTGGCCAAATTACCACCAATGCCGGCCAGAATAAAAGGAGCAATAATAGCGGTCTCTTTAAGAATGTAACCGTTGTTGAACTTGTATTTTGCAAGCAGGTTGAGGTTATACATATGGGAATAGAAATCAAGCCACGTGGCCTGTCCAAACTTGCCGAGGTCGTTACTATTCACTCCATCGTAGAAAAAATGCAACATCGCATCGAATGATGGATTGAGGTACCGGGAAAGGCTGGCTCCAACTGCATAACCCTGTTGAAAGGAATAGAACTGGTTGGCAAAATCACCATTATATTCCATTACGCCAAGATGTGCCCCAATACCCCATTTATTATCAGCATTCTGAGCATGTAGGCTTGTCATGCCTGCAATCAAAATGACTGTCATGAGTAATCGTTTCGCTTTCATAATCATCAATTAAAGTGTTCGGTTCGAAGTAAAAAAATTACTTCTGTTAACAAATTTAAACTATTAACACAAGAAAACCAAAGATGTTCAGCTTATGGCGCGCTTTGCCCTCTCCCAATTAACTGATTGCGCTTTTTTCAGATATCGAAAAAAACCCAGGTAGACTGAATAATTCATGATAAAAAAATAATACGGTACAAATAGGATTTTAATACGCAAATGTCTGTTTTCCAAAGCCCAGCCCATTAATGCTGAAAGGTAGAACAATAGTTGAAACCCCATAATAACCGTATAAAAGCCAGGCGCTTGGTTGATTATTTCATTTCCGGCCAGTATCCCATTCAGGATTAAAATCAGCAGGAGACTTAAAGGTGCTAGGGACCACCTGAGCACCCTATGGGAAATATATTGAAAAGACAGTTTCCCGTATTTAAATATGTTTAAAAGATTATGTAATCGGACTATGGATTGTATTCCGCCGGCAGAAATTCTGATTTTCCTTTTTAATTCTTCCTTGACGTTTGCCGAAGAGGTCTCTGCCGCATAGGCATCCGGATTATATTGAATCGTATATCCCTTCATGGCAATGCGCAGCGATATGATAAAATCATCAAGCAGGGTATCCGGTTCAACTTCTTCATATAATTCCGTTCTAACAGCAAACAACTCTCCTGCCGCACCCACTACCGAATACCATTCTGCATCCCATTTTTTCAAAGTTGATTCGTATTTCCAGTAAAGTCCCTCACCAGCCCCGGCAGCAGCCTCCGCATCACTCTGGAGAATTCGCTTTTCACCAGAAACACAGCCGACTTTCGGATTCCTGAACATATCGATGATGAGTCTGAGTGAATTTCTGCCCAGGTTTGTATTGGCATCGGAAAAAACGATGATTGGGGATTTGACGAGCTTGACAGCCCGGTTCATCGCGGCAATCTTGCCTCGTCTTTCAGGTTGGTGCAAAACAGTAACCTCTGGAAATTCTGACAGGATCTCAGGCGTTCCATCATTTGAACCATCAGTAACCCAGACCATTCTGACCTTCTCGGAAGGGTAATCGAGTTCCTTGCTGTTCTTAACCTTCTGTTTTACATAATCCTTTTCGTTATAGGCAGCAACCAGAAGCGTTATTTCCGGTTCATATCCCGGGTTTCCTGTATAGGGCTTCCCTTTCCCCAGTAACCTTCTTATTCGGATTATCAGGAAAAGCAAAATACCATATCCGATATATGCATAAAAAACGATAAAGATGAACGTCCAGAAAAGAACCGTGATTGAAGCCATTCTGTTATTATTTTGATATTAGACCTTTTCCCATGTCCCGGATTCCTGATTGAATCTTTTAACAATACGGGCCGGATTTCCAACCGCGATTGAAAAATCAGGAACATCCTTCGTCACCACACTGCCGGCTCCGATCTGGCACCGTTTCCCGATCCTGACACCGGCAAGCACCACTGCATTAGCTCCGATATGAGATTCTTCCCCAATTTCAACCGGACGGATATCGAGTGGCTGAACGCTGGAATTCCGGGTTGCGTCTTTGTAACCATGATTAAAGCCGCTCACAAAAACATGCTGGCCCAACCCGGAGCCATTTCCCATTCGAACAGGACCGATGATTACACTGCCTATCCCTACCCTGACCCGATTACCCAGGATTACATGCCCGGAACCGTTATTAATGACGCAATAACTCTCGATTGTACTTGAGTTTCCGAGCTCAAAGCGGTTATACGGAAAAACGTCCATCCTGGAAGGTCTCCGGATCAGAGAGTTCTTACCCCGCTTGTGAAAAAACCGGTTTACAAGGAGCCGGATATACCATCTTGGCCTGGGCCTGTTCTTTGGGGTAATGAACAACATAACCCATTTTTGCAGCATCGGATTCGACTTTAGCTTTGCTTTTAATCCGGATTCTTCCACTTTTTTAATGTGTTTTGATGTTTCTGAATTTTCCTTTTCAACGGCTTCCACAGCCTTATAAATCTCGTCTACATTATTTTTCCATGTATGACTGCGTGCAAAATCCTTTCTGCTCTTTTCAAGGTCAGGCGAATTATTCAGCAATGCTTTATCAATCAATCCGATATAATCAGTAGCAGACTCACCCAAATACGTATATTGTGCAAAATACTCCATAGCCTTGGTAGCGCTTGCAACAGTGGGTTTTCCCATAGCGAGATATTCATCGATTTTTCGGGGGTAATTACCTATGGTTGCATCATTGATTCGTTGAGGATTGAGGCATACATCAAATCCCTGTACATAGCCCGGCAGTTCTTCCGGCTTTCGCGGGCCCGTGAAAACAACGTTGGGCAACTGGTGGAGCCGGCTCTCCTTAAATATATCATCTTCCGGACCAACCAAAACCATAGTCCAACCCGGCCTGCTCCCGGCAATCTCTTCCATTAGTTCAACATTAAGCCTTCGGGAACTAAGAAATCCAACATAACCGATGACCGGTTTATTGATAGCGCTCAGATCAGAAGCGATTTTAATATCCTGAATATCATTATTATATGCATCAATATCGCATCCCTGCCCAACCATATATGAGTGTCGGTTGTACTTCCTGCCATATTCAGTATAGAGGGTTGAATTGTTAACCACAACATCAGCATGCCTGATTAACATGGGCTCAAGTCTGACACCATGCTTGCGCCAAAAAGGATTCTTTATGAGGTAATCCCTCATATAATAAATATAAAGTACCGGCCTGAGAAGTTCTTTTTGGTAGAGCCCCAGGAACATGCTGCTGTCATTAAAAAGGTAGAAATCCTTGAACCCCAGGATGGACACCGCTTTGCGTACCTCCTTGGCAAATCGCCTGTTGTTGATCCGGTTCCCAAAATCGAAAAGTCTTCCATCGGGCAGCATATTGATGGATTCCAGCATGGTCTTAGGATTCAGGATCCAAAGCCCGGGTTTGATCTGTTCCAGCGGGTTGTCCTTACCCCGTAATACCCGGAGTCTTCTTTTAACTTTTTCAGTTTTTCGCTCGGAAAATCTGGATTTTCGGTCAAGAGGAGAATTCACATAAAGGACCCGGTTATCGGCCGACATGACTTCTGCGATGTTTTTGCAGTTGCTGCCGATTTCGATATCCCAGGGCTGAATTCCAATAACTATGATATCCCTGTTTTTCATTGGTCCCTTAGTATTTATAATGCTTACCCACTTCCTTATATATTGATAAAACCGATTCTGCCATTGCCCTCCAGGAGAACTTATCAGAATTTACCAGGCCTTTGGTGATCAGATCCTGTCTGAGATTCGGATCAGATTGAATTTTCAGCATGGCGTCACAAATTTCTTCCGGTTTAAAGGGATCGATAATCAAGGCGCCGTCACCTGCGATCTCCGGCATTGATGATGTATTTGATGTGATAACCGGGGTGCCGCATTTTTGCGCCTCGAGTATCGGAATCCCAAAACTCTCCCTGAATGAAGGATATAAAAACATATCTGCCAGGCTGTAAATGCCCGGTAGTTCATTATTGCTGACATACCCTGTCAGAAAAATATGATCAATCAAGCCAGGTTCACCGATCTCCTCCAGGATTGTGAGAAGGTCGGTGCGGTCAAAATCAAGCATAACCAACGGAATGTCCTGTCCAATTTTTTCACGAAACAGTGCAAATGCCTTGAGTGTGCCCGGTGTGTTTTTCTTTTGGACCGTGTTTCCCAGAAAAAAAACATAATGTTCCGGAAGGTTGAATTTTTTGCGATACCCATCTATTTCAATTGGATCCGATATAACCTTGAAATGCTCCCCGACTCCGTTGTAAACAGCCCGAAGTGTCTGAGGGCTCATCCTGAAAAAGTCGGCAATCCGTTCACGCTCAAATTCGCTCACAGTAATAACACATGCACTTTTTTTTATGGCGATTGGTACATTGTGCCTCCTGTAGATATTTCCGAACCGCTGATAGGATGTACCTTTTCCTTTCAATAAGGAGAGCCAGCTCCCTTCCATATAAATGATATCATGAAGGGTAAGGACCAGTGGAAGGCCCGGCATTTCCGGAGCGGTATTACTGGTGCAATGCAAAAGGTCGCATTTAAGTTTTCGAACCGCTGCAGGAAGTCTTAACTGTTCCCAAACAGGATAGGGACCTCCGCCCACCTCTATAATCCTGAAATTTGGGGTTTCGGTTATGCATTTGTCAACATCTGGCTTGACCATAATAAAGTACTCGTTCTCTTTATCAATCTTCTGTAGGTTTTTAATAAGTTCCAGTACCACCATGTCCATCCCGTGTTTGCGGGTTCGGAACAGACGCTGTGCTTCAATTGCAATTCGCATATAGGCTCATTTTAGATAGGTTTCATTCTTTATTGTCAGGAACACCATGCTGGGTATGGATAAAGCTCTTATTCGCTCCCTTTGTTTTAACCAAGGATCTTATCATCAGCCAGAAACCCCATGGCAGAGACAAAACAGCCACAAAAGTTCTCTTAGTATAAAACTTGCGGGGTACTGCACATCCCATGGCAATAACAGTAAAAGACCATATGGTAAACCACATCATAAAATCCACCGCAAGAAACTCCCAGGTTGGCAGGTAATTCACCAGGGAAAAGAAGCCAACGATCAGTGTAATCAGGGTAAGGATTCCAAGTAACAATATCCTTGGTGGCTGTATCATCTGGTATACCTTGTCTAAATAATCGATATTAAACCGGGCGATGAACTGTACGATTCCATCCCAGGCAAATCTCTGAAAATAAACAAACTGGGCTGACAGCCATCTTCGCCTTTGATTTTCAAAAACCGCCTGTTTCTGAACCTTTTCATCGAAAACATAGGCATTTTCCAGGTACTCTATTCTGATCCGGTCTCTCAGCATAGTAAGCTCCAGCTCTTTGTCAAATCCTCCTATTGCCTTTATGGCAGCCATCCGTCTTTTAAAAAAATCATACCGGAAGGCCATGCCTGACCCGATTAATGCCGATGACAAACCAACTGCACGATGTCCCTTGCGAAAAACATGGTTATTGATCTCCTCACTTACGGAATCCAGCAAGGCCATCGTGGTATTCATATTTTTAGCTACCCTGTGCCCTTGTACGGCCAGAAATCCGCTCCCAACCGAGCGATTTACCCGGTCGAGAAAATCAGGAGCCATTATGTTGTCAGCATCCAGAATAACCGCAATCTCATAATCATCTCCGATAACCTCCATGGCTGCATTCAGCGCCTTTGACTTGGTGCTTTTCTCAAAAGAAACCTCAATCACCTTAACGGGAAGCTTCGACAACTCAATAAGGGTGGCTGGCTGGAAGGAGTCAGCAACAACAACAACATCATAGTTATCAGGAGGATAGAATTGATTGAGCGCCTGGGAGGCAGCATCAAGGATTACCAGGTCTTCTTTGTAACCGGGAATAAGGACAGCTATTTTCCGGTTAAATTGCTGATCTGCACTTTTCGGACGATAAGGCATTAATCCGGCAAGCGAAAAGAAAAGGATATATACTGCCGCAAAGCCCAGATAGACAAACAGAATAATCTCAAAAATGTTAAAAATGACGTGTAGCAAACTCATAATGGCAGGATTTAAATTAATCCATCGACTGTTTATTGCGATTATATGAAAGGTGAGTAAAGTTCCATAAGTAGGCTCTCCAGACTGAACAGGCAAGATCGAATCGTCTCTTCAAAAGGTAGGTTATCAAAGCTTTGGGGAAAGCGATCAAGGATAAATAGGTAAGTGAGGCCATTCGGCTCAGTCCGGTAAGGTTTCTTCGGGCAAATAGGAAACGGTTTCGGCTGATATAGTAGGTTTTAAGCGGACTCTCCTTCCCGGTGGAAATGGACTCTTTATGGAGAACAAGTGATTCTGGCACGTAATGAATGGTATAACCAGCCTTTTTCACCCGCATAGCCCAATCGTGTTCTTCGTAATATAAAAAGAACATTTCGGCCATAATTCCAACTTCGTTTACAACCCGGCGGGGAACCATCATGGCAGCGCCATGTATAGAAAAGGTCTCGCACGATTGATTATACTGGCCGGTATCTTTTTCCCGGTATCCTATGAGCCGCTGCCGCAAGGTAATATTGCTGAGCGGAGTATAGCCGGCATACTGAATAGTATCCGGTGTATGATGAAACCTGATTTTGGGGCTCACCATACCGATGTTCCTATCTGATTCCAGCTTGGCGACTAAGGGTTCCAGAAAACCAGGATCCACTTCCGTATCATTATTTAGAAATAGAAAATAATCACCCAGAGCTGATTTTATCCCGAGATTATTCCCTCCTGCAAACCCAAGATTTTCAGGCGATCTTATCAGTTTAAACTCGGGAAATCTGGCAGTAATAGGCGCGGGATCATCTTTTACGGATCCATTGTCAATAATAAGAACCTCGAAATTGGGATAGGTCAGATGCCGCAAGGATTCCAGAAGGGCACAGGTAACCTCAGTCTGGTTGAAATTTACCGTAATTATAGATACTTTATCAAAGCGGCCCTGGTTCATGATTAATAGTTTAGATGTATGACGGTCGTTTCGAACTCCTTTAAAAAAATTGACTGGTTGATAACAATCTCTTCCCCATTCTTCCTTTTCAGCCCCTGAATTATCAGATCCTGATGACCCGCTGATATACAGGTTAATACTTGATCGATTGGCTCCCCAAAGAATTGATATTTCTCTCCTTTGCAACACTCTTCGCATGTAGTAAATGCATTGAGAATTCTAAACTCAAAATAATCCTTATTATCAAATGGCTCAGAATTTAGTACATGAATTTCAATTGTTGCTTTGGGAATCATTTCAAAATCAGCATCAATCCCGTGATTTTTCTTAACCGATTCCATGTTTAGCGGAGATTCCCAGCCAAAATATCCCTCTCGTGAAAAGATGAGCTTGATATCTGTATAACTCTTTGAACCAAGGCTAAAGGAAAATCTTCCATCGGTACCGGTCAGTATGGAACCATCTAATGTAAAGTTTGCCACAAAAATACCGGATTCAATGTGCTGTGTCCAGATTTCAACACGAACTCCGGCAACAGGGATTCCCATATTTGGGTCTGCGATCCGGCCAGAAATAACAATCTGCTCCTCCTTTTTGCAGGCGGTCAGAAGTGTCATAAAAACGGCCAACATCAGCAGCCATCTGCCTTTGCGTAAATCAGTTATCATAATCATAAGCATTGGCCATTTCTTCCATTGGATAGAAAGATACCACAAATTGGATATCATAATGCCTCCCCCTTCCGGAATCTGGTAACTTTTTGATAAAAATGCCGGAAAACGGAGTTTTAAAAGTATTTTTGAGAAAACGACGTATCATGCCCGAAATACCAGAGCTTGAGCCAAAATTACTCTGGCTGAGTTTCAATGACATCCTCCGGATTCCGCGGCCCAGCGACCACGAGGAAAAAATTCGTAATTATCTGATCAACTTAGCTGAACAGTGTAATCTCAAGCATTGGGTTGATGAAGCAGGGAATCTCCTCATACGGAAACCCGCTTTTCCGGGGTATGAGAACAGACCGGCAGTATGCCTGCAAAGCCATCTGGATATGGTGTGTGAAAAGAATTCAGACTTAGAATTCAATTTTTTAACCGATCCGATTGAGGCTATCATCGATGGTGAATGGATTAAAACCCGGGGAACCACCCTTGGCGCCGATGATGGAATCGGGGTTGCTGCCCAGACGGCTATTTTAAAGTCGGATTCAATACCGCATGGTCCTCTTGAATGCCTCTTTACCGTGGCGGAAGAAACCGGATTAACCGGAGCTTTTGGCCTGAAAGAAGGATTTCTTGAAAGTTCGGTTTTGATTAACCTTGATTCAGAAGATGAAGGTGAACTGTTCATCGGATGCGCGGGCGGAATAGATTTCACAGCATGGTTCGACTTTCAGAAGGAGCCTGTTCCAGACGATTTTACGGGGATTGAACTAATGGTAAAAGGGCTAAAGGGCGGACATTCCGGAGATGATATACATAAGGGGCTTGGTAATGCAAACAAAATTCTGAATCGTTTTCTCTGGGAGTTTTGCGACGATCTGGATATCAGGATTCATGAAATTAATGGAGGCAACCTCAGGAATGCCTTGGCCCGGGAGGCTTTTGCGCGCATTGCGGTTCCTATGGTTAACAAAGAGTTGTTAATCAAGAATTTTACCGACTTTGGTGCATTGGTGAGTAGTGAATTCTCCCGGACCGAACCTGATCTGACTCTTTCCATCGTGGACACCGCTATTCCTGCATGGACGATTGACGAAGATTGCCGTTTCAACTTGCTGAATGCGCTGTATGCATGCCCGCACGGGGTTATTTCCTGGAGCCAGGCCATCCCGGGTCTGGTTGAAACTTCTACGAACCTGGCAGCTGTTAAACTGGTGAATGGCCGCATAAAAGTCACTACCAGCCAAAGGAGCTCGGTGACTTCGGCAAAGCAGGATATTTCACAGATGGTGGAAAGCGTCTTTCTTCTGGCTGGCGCTGAAACAGAAAAATCAACCGGGTACCCGGGCTGGAATCCAAACCCTGATTCTCCGATTCTGCAGATTACAAGAGACTCTTATGCAAAACTATTTGGGGAAGATCCGAAAGTCAAGGCTATACATGCAGGATTGGAGTGCGGCCTGTTCCTTGAAAAATATCCGAACCTCGACATGGTTTCTTTCGGGCCAACCATCAAAGGGGCTCATTCACCGGATGAACGGCTTCATGTCGCTTCAGTTACCAGATTCTGGGATCTTCTTTTAGAGGTATTAAAACAGATCAAGTAAAATGGAGAGGCCTGCGATTGTAATCCGTGATCCTTATCTGGGAGCTTACGAAGAAAAGATCAGGGAAAGGATCAGTAAGATTAAAGCTAAACTACTTGAACTCAGCGGCGGCACTAATTCCCTGGCTTCTTTTGCAAACGGCCATCACTATTTTGGTCTCCACCGGACAGATAAAGGATGGATATTGAGGGAATGGGCTCCCAATGCCATTGGAATCTGGCTAAGCGGAACCTTTAACAATTGGGAACAAACTGAAGAATACCGCTTTAATGCATCCATGAATGGGGAGTGGATACTGAATCTGACCGATAGTCAGATTAAACATCTGGATGAATATAAACTCTGGATATCCTGGCCTGGTGGCGGAGATTATCGTTTGCCTTTGTATGCCAACCGGGTTGTGCAGGACGAGACCAATAAAGTTTTTAACGCTCAGGTTTGGGATGTTCCTTCAGGGATTAAACATGTAAGTCCGCTTAAAACCGGTCCTGAAGGGGAACCCGAAAAGCCGCTGCTGGTATATGAAGCACATGTCGGGATGTCAGCAGAAAAAGGAATGGTAAACTCATTCAATTCGTTTCGAAAGGTTGTATTGCCGCGGATTGTCAGGCTGGGTTATAATACCCTGCAACTCATGGCTATTCAGGAACACCCCTATTATGGATCCTTCGGATATCATGTTTCAAATTTCTTTGCCGTCTCAAGCCGTTTCGGAACGCCTGACGACCTCAGGGACCTGATCTCAACCGCACACGACAGTGGAATGAAGGTGATTATGGACATTGTGCATTCACATGCGGTAAAAAACACTTTGGAAGGGCCCGGATTATACGACGGAAGCCCCGGAATGCTGTTTCATACCGACCATCGGAGGGAGCACCCGGCATGGGACTCACTATGCTTTGATTATGGTAAAAACGAAACGCTCCATTTTCTCCTGTCCAATTGTAAATATTGGATAGAAGAGTTTGATTTTGATGGATTCAGATTCGACGGGGTTACCAGCATGCTCTATTTTGACCACGGATTGGGAAAGGCTTTTACCAATTATGATGCTTATTTTGACGCGGGCATCGATGAAGATGCACTGGTCTACCTGGGTTTAGCAAACTTCCTGATTCATGAAATCAAGCCGGAGGCCATTACCATTGCTGAGGATATGAGTGGTCTGCCAGGACTGGCAGCACCAGTGGGCGAAGGGGGACTCGGTTTTGATTACCGCCTGGCAATGGGGATTCCTGATTTCTGGATCCGCCTGTTGAAGGAGACACCTGATGAAAGCTGGAATGTGGGTCAGATTCTTTGGGAACTGACCAACCGAAGGGCTGATGAGAAGACCATCTCCTATGTGGAATCCCATGATCAGGCTCTCGTTGGAGATAAAACCGTAATTTTCCGATTGGCCGATAAGGAAATGTACACCCATATGGCCAGGACTACACCAAGCCTGATCATTGACCGTGCAATCGCCCTGCATAAAATGATCAGACTGATTACTGTTTCCACCCACGGAGGCGGGTACCTGAACTTCATGGGCAACGAATTTGGTCACCCGGAATGGATCGACTTTCCCCGGCCGGGAAATGATTGGTCATACCAGTATGCCCGCAGACAGTGGAATCTTGCCGACAACCCGAACCTCAGGTATATGGGCCTGAATGAATTTGACAGGCAATTAATTGGCCTGATCCAGACAGTTCCCCAGACAAATCCGATCCGTACTATTCTGATCCAGGAAAAAGACCAGGTCGTGGCATTTGAGCGCGGCAATCTGATATTTGTTCTCAACTTTAACCCTTCTACATCATTTACCGGCTACGGAATTGGCGTTAAACCTGCAGAGTATGAGATTATCCTGAATTCCGACAGCCAGCAATTTGGAGGTTTCGGCAGAATCGATGATACTGTCACCTACGATGCCCAACCATTGGGGAAACTGGGCTCGGATTATCAGATTCTCCTCTATCTACCCAGCCGGGTAGGCCTCGTTTTTAAAACAATCCCACCTAAACGGGTCCGTTGAACAACACTCTATCTCAAACGTGAATCAAAAAATCAGGATTTATCAGCTGCTGCCGAGGACCTTTACGAACACCTGTGCAGTACCGGTTTACAATGGAACTCTTGAGCAAAACGGAACGGGCAAGTTTGAGGATTTAAACGAATATCTGTTATCTGAATTGCGGGACTTCGGGATGACACACATTTGGCTGGCCGGTATCATCAGACATTCAACATCAACAGATTACAGCCAGTTTGGTCTTACCGCCAGCCATCCGGATATTCTCAAAGGAAAAGCAGGCTCCCCTTATGCCATCAGGGATTACTACGATCTGGACCCTGATCTGGCCACTTTCGTGCCGGACCGGATGCAGGAGTTTACTGCCTTACTGGACAGAATCCATCATCTTGCGTTGAAAGTCCTGATCGATTTTGTACCCAATCATGTTTCAAGGGACTATCATTCCGGATTGAAACCAAATAATCTCAAGGATTTAGGAGAACTTGACAACCGCGATACCAGTTTCCATCCGAACAATAACTTTTACTATTTGCCGGGGCAACCATTGAAGCTCGGTACTTTTTACGAAAACCCGGCGAAAGCAACGGGAAACGATGTTTTCAATCCCTCCCCTGGTAGGGATGATTGGTATGAAACAGTTAAGCTCAATTACGGAGTTAATTATGTCTCGGGAACCTCGCATTTTGACCCGGTTCCTGACACCTGGATAAAAATGACCGATATTTTACTGTTCTGGGCCTCAAAGGGTGTCGATGGATTCCGGTGCGACATGGCCGGTATGGTTCCGGTTTCCTTTTGGGGATACGCCATCAGCCGGATCAAAAATATTTACCCTGATCTGATCTTCATTGCCGAAATCTATGAGCCGCACCGTTACCGTGATTATCTCGAAGTGGGTGGATTTGATTATTTGTATGACAAGGAAGGGCTTTACAATACCCTTAGGACAGTGATAACTGACAACGCAACAACACTGAATATAAGCAAAGTTTGGAAAAATCTTGAGGGCATGGATGCCCAAATGCTGCGCTTTCTAGAAAATCACGATGAACAGCGAATTGCCTCGCGTTTCTTTGCGGGCGATCCATGGAAGGGATTGCCGGCCCTGGCTGTTGCGTCCTTGATGAATACAGGACCTGTCCTTATATATGCCGGACAGGAGTTGGGTGAAAAAGCGGAAGGAGCCAGCGGATTCAGCGGTGATGATGGACGAACCAGCATATTTGATTACACATCAATACCTGCAGTTAGAGAATGGTTTCAAAATCTCCGGAAGGAAGAGACATCCGCTGGTAATTCTGCTATTCGTTTGCGGCAGCAATATCAGGAATTACTGGCGTGGTCTGATAATCAGGTCGTCACCAACGGGGCTTTCTATGACCTGATGTGGGCAAATGAAGACAATCCTGAAATCGATAAAATTTATGCTTTCTTGAGATATGCCCCGGTTACCCCTGAGGCCAGGGATAAGGACAGGCTCACCTTAGGTTTGCGAATATGGATGATTGTTGCCGCGTTTGATTCCGGAATTGATCAGGTTAAAGTCAGGATACCCTTACATGCAATTCAACTGTTGGGCTTAACCTCACAAAACAGGTTCGAATTCAGCTTTCTGAAACCTGCCATTGATAAACGGCTTAACCTCCTGGCATCTCAGGTCATTACATCCGGAGTTACCGTATCATTCGATTCAGCCGGATACGCAATTGCTGAATGCTTTTTTCCAGACTAGGAACGAACGTCTAAATCCACCGTATATAACTGAAGTCCTGACGATTTGGTAATAAACTGCTTTTAGGATAAACCCTGATTCCATAATTAAAAACGCCGGGTTGAGTGGGTATGGTGCCAATACGGTACCTGGTGTAGCCGTTGAGTGGTTCAACCAGATTAAAATCTTCGTTAAATACGAATTCCTGCCTGTTATTAGCAAGCTGGGAAACAACAACCAATTCTACCCCAATGTCATCAGGTGTTAATCCGTTTAATTTCAGAACAACCTCCGCTGTATATTCCTCACCCATCCTCAATGGTTTTGAGAGGTCTTTAGTATAGTTAACTTCAATAACCTCAATAGAGTCCCAGGCGTTGATTATCTTTTTCTTCCAGCGGGTAATTTCACGGGCAAGATGATAATTATTCGCTCTCATATCGCTTGAGCGCCTGCCGAGAATGTTATAATATCGACTATTGTAATCATCAATCATTCTGCGCGTTGTAAAACTCGGAGCGATCTCTGCAATAGTGTTTTTTATGTGGTGTATCCATTCTTCGGAAACACCCTCAGCATTTTTCCTATAAAAGAGCGGAATAATTTCCTCTTCCAGTTTATTGTATATCAGGGCAGCATCCAGTTCGTCCTGGAAATTCTGATCATCATATACCCTTTCCTGCGGCAAGGCCCAACCTGCATTTTGTCTCCAGCCTTCACACCACCATCCATCGAGTACACTGAAATTCATCACGCCGTTCATTGCGGCTTTCATGCCGCTGGTACCAGAAGCCTCGAGGGGCCGGGTTGGAGTATTGAGCCAGATATCAACCCCCTGAACCATTTTGCGTGCAACGGACATATCATAGTTTTCAAGAAAAACGATACGCCCCATAAATTCAGGCCTCCTCGAGATCTCTACGATGAATTTAATCAGGTCCTGTCCTGCCTTATCACGTGGGTGAGCTTTACCGGCAAAGATAAACTGAACAGGCTTGTCCGGATGGTTTACAATTTTGCTAAGCCGGTCCAGGTCCCTGAATATGAGATGAGCACGTTTATAGGTTGCAAACCGGCGCGCAAATCCGATGGTCAGGGTCTTACTATTCAGGCGCTGATTAATCTCCAGGATCTGTTTCGGCGGTTCATGCCGCCGTATGGATACCTTTTCCAGCCGATGCCGGATGTAATCTATAAGCGTGTTGCGAAGAGTCTGTCTGATGTCCCATATTTCATTGTCGGAAACCGAATGTATGTTCTCCCAGTAGGTTTTGGTTGCCTGATGCTCAAGAAATTCCTCGCCAAATACCCTGATATGCAATTTCTGCCATATCTCAGCAGCCCAGGTCTGATAATGCACTCCGTTGGTTACGTACCCGATATGAAGTTCATCCGGATAATATCCCCTCCATAGCTCCGAGAACATTTTTCGGGTAACCTGCCCGTGAAGATTGCTAACCGCATTGATCTCCTGGGACAGCCGGCTTGCAAGGTGCGACATGGAAAACCGCTCGTTCGTGTTTCCTGTATCGATTTTCCCCAGGTTAATAAAGTCGTTCCATGAAATATTCATCCTTTCAGGGTAATGCCCCATGTAAGTCCTGATCAGATTCTCGGTGAAGGTATCATGCCCCGCAGGTACCGGTGTATGCGTGGTAAAAAGGGTCGAAGACCGAACGACCTCTACGGACTCATCGAAAGTAAACCTTTTATACTCCATCAGCCTTCTTATTCTCTCAAGTCCGATAAAAGCTGCATGTCCTTCATTACAATGATATACATCAGGTGAAAGTCCTAACCGCCCAAGCATACGGATACCGCCGGTTCCGAGGACCATCTCCTGCTTCAGCCGGTTTTCTTCATCCCCACCATAGAGATGGTAGGTTATGGACCTGTCATTGGGCTGGTTGGCATCGTAATCTGTATCCATCAGATACAGAGGAATCTTGCCAATCATCGCTTTCCAAAGGCGAATATGAAGCATTCTCCCTGGCATTGCGATCTGGGTATCCACCCATTGTCCCTCCTCATCATACACAGGTTGAACCGGAAGGTCGGAAAACTGTTCCTGAATATCTTCTGCAATCTGCTCTCCAGTGATTGTAAGAACCTGCCTGAAATATCCGTATCGGTATAAAAGACCCACACCAATCAAAGGAACATTCCGGTCACTGGCTTCTTTTAAATAGTCCCCTGCGAGAATACCAAGTCCTCCGGAATAGATTTTCAGGCTGGAATGAAAACCAAACTCCATGCTGAAATAAGCAATTGAGGGGCCTGGGGCGGGATTGGTACGCCCCATGTATTTTTTAAACTTTTCATAAACTCTCCGGTAGGATTCATTGAAGCTAACATCGGTCTCAAGTTCCATTAACCTTCCGAGGGGTATCTGCCTGATTAGTGCAATAGGATTGTATTCCACCTGCTCCCAAAGAATCGGGTCAATGGATTGAAACAGGTTTTCAGCTTCATAATTCCAGGTCCACCAAAGATTCTTGGAGATATCTTCCAGCCCCTTCAGGTCCTGGGGAAATTCAGATTCCACTAAAACTCTTTTCCATATCGGATCGCTGGATCTGGCCAGCTTCATTCTCCCATCTTCGGCTGAACCGTCAACACGATCCGGCATAGGCCTGTCAACCAGACTCACTGCATCCAGCGCGGTTTGGTAAGCCAGAAGGTAATAAGTGAAAAAATCTTTCCAGAGTGTCTTTTGTGATAGCTCAATTGCTTTCTCCCTGGCCTGGAGAAGCTCTTTATCTGAATAATTGGAAAAATCGTTGAGGTTAGTGCTAATCCATGCGATCAATTGATCATCGGATTTATTCATCCGCGGGGCAATATTCAACGCCGCATTTTTGGTATCACCGGTAACAGGAGCCATCCACCTGCCAAATCCCGATAAATCAGTTGTCAGGGTTGGGACGCCAAAAGCAAGACTTTCCTGAGGTGTATACCCCCAGGGTTCATAATACGATGGGAAAAGGGTATAATCAAGACCCATAAGAACCTGATAATAGGTAAGATCTATCAGGCCGTCGGTTCCATTGAGGTAACAAGGGATAAAGAGCACTTTAACCCGTCTCTTTTCATTATTGTCGAGGTTCACTTCCTCCAGGAGCCGGAGAACGGGATCGAAACCGGCATCGTGAAGGTTATGTGTAAGGTGAACGGATCCAGACATTTCGGGGTTCTCACCGGCCAATCTCTGGACAACCCGGCTTCTGGGGCCATAGTTATTCGCAGGTACAAGGATCAGCGCCAAAACAGCCTTACCCTGCGGATTCTCCTTATCAAGCTTTGCCAGTGCACGGATAAAAATATCTATTCCTTTATTGCGAAACTCGTACCTGCCGCTTGTCCCAATAATGAGTACGTCATCCGGGACATTTGATCCAAAAACCGCTTCGGCAACATTCCGGATTTTTTCCCGGGATTCGATTCGCTGATTTTTAAGGACTGAAGCATTTGGAACAATTTCAGAATTAAAACCATTCGGGGTTATCTGATCAGGAGTTTTTCCCAGAAGTATAGTACACTCTTCAGCGGTGATGTTACTAACGGTGGTAAACTGGTCTGCAACAACGGCAGCGATCTGTTCCAATGAGTGCTTCGCCCTTACATTCAGCCTGCCTGCCATTTCATCACCGGAATATTGGGTAAGGGTTTCATACAGCGGAAGTCCGTTTCCAGCAATGGACCTTCCGATAGTGGTTGCGTGCGTGGTGAAAACGGTAGCGATGTACGGGGCCTCTTTTTCAATGAAAAGCAAACCCGCTGCACTCATCCATTCATGAAATTGTGCAACCACCTCGTGAATATGGTAGTATTCTGTATAACTCTTTATCAACATCCCTGCAGCAAAACCAAACAGGGAGGCTTCAACATAGTCCCAATCGCCACTGATTGAATCGAGTTTATAATCTTCCCAGGCTTTGCTGAAAAACTCATCTTTCCTCGGAATCAGTGGGGTAAAGTCAATAATGATCGTCTGGGGTGAACCCGGTATGTTCCAGGTTCCGGTTCTGAAATTTAAGCCCAGTCCCCGGGCGTGCTCCTTCCAACCCAGAAATAGACCGGTGTCCTCATTAAACTCAGGATTATCATGTTCCTCTCTCCAAATATCGGGACCGATAAAGATATATTGGTCCCCGAACGATGCCATAGCTGCTTCACACTTGGAAGCAAGAACTGTATGAATTCCACCAACTTTATTACAAACTTCCCAACTTACCTCAAATACAACCTGCGGAATGATCCCCTGTCCGTTATCCAACATACCCATATTTTAAAATGAAGGCGAAGTAACTAATTTTTTTTCTTTTTGACCTTTGCGGTTTCCGGAGGGAAATCTTTGGTAGGATTGGTTTTGGCCGGGGTACTGGTATCTTTTGATTTTGTCATTAAATTCCTGCGTTTTCTTAATTCCTTGAGGGTTCCTTCATAGGATAGAATTGCCTGTTCAAGGGCTTGTCCCGATAACTCTTCAAGCGGAATTCCGTGAAAGCGGATCCGCTTGGTTTTCTTCTCGAGACGAATTATAAAGTCTGATAAAACGTTCATGTAATTTATGAAAGCATCGTATGGGCTATTGTAAGGATTGAAATAGTTATGAACGGACTGATCGGCAAAAAACTTGGTCGACATGTAATAGAAATGATCGCTGGCCTGCAGGTAATCATAATCTTTGGTCAGGTCTTTGTCCCCTGCAAGGATAACCAGGTTACGCAGGGAATTAAGCCGGCCGAATGCTTCTTTCTGCATCTCATTACCCAGCCATGCCGATAAATCCCGCTCTTCATCAGCCCAGGAGCTTGGGTATGGAACGGATAAAGGCGCGACAGGCTGATACCTTTCTGTCAATTCAGAAGGGGTTGTGAAACCAAGTTCGGGATCCGAAATAACCATCCTGACCAGATTCTCCAAAAACATATGAATACCTGATTCCAGCGGTTGGTGCTCTCCAAACGTCTCATAGTCCATGAAAAGGTTGACAAACTCTTCTTCCTTAGGCAGAGCCTTTATCCATTGAATATACTTATCCGCTTTAAGCGGCCATTCCGACCAGGATCGGTTTGAGAACCTGAAGGCAATGTCATCACTTAGCTTATAATTCCGCAAAAGAACTTTCAACCGGGGATTCAACACATTATAATAAAGAAAATTGGGGCTTTTCCATCCCAGTACATGCTTTGCACCTTCCGCGAGCATGGAGGTAAATCCCATTTTCGATACCTGCTCTCCAACTGCATCGGAATAGACCAATTCGGTATTCCGGAAAACTTTAGGAGTGACTCGGAAAAGATCCTCTATTTTTTTTCGGTGTTGGTTAACCTGATCAATAAACTCATCCGGGTCTGCCTGGGAGGCCAGTGAATGGGAATAGGTTTCCGACAGAAACTCGACACAGCCGGTATCAGCCAGTTTCCTGAAACTTTTAATGACCTCTGGTGCATATAGCTCGAGTTGCTCCAGGAAAACGCCGGTTAAGGAGAAAGCAACTTTAAACTGGTTTCCATTCTCTTTAATTAAATTATAAAGTAACTCGTTGGTCGGCAGGTAGCATCGGTTGGCAACCTTTTTGAGAATGTGTTTATTAAGGTAATCATCATAATAATAATGATCGTTCCCCAAATCAAAAAACCGGTAACGTTTCAGGCGAAAGGGCTGGTGAACCTGGAAGTAAAAGCAAATATTTCTCATAATGGCTAACTACTTGGATACAATAATTTTATATAGCAATTCTTGATCTGAAGGGCTGCATTCTCCCATTTCATGTTTTCAACCTCTTCCTTGCCAAACTGGCGGAACATGGTTGGAAGTGATTCATAGGTTACTAATCCGTAGATGGCATCTGCCATCGCGTCAACATCCCAGAAATCAATCTTAATGGCATGTTTCAGAACCTCAGAAACGCCGGATTGCTTGGATATAATAACCGGTACATTGGATCGCATTGCTTCAAGCGGGCTAATTCCAAATGGCTCCGAAACAGATGGCATAACATAAACATCGCTAAGGGAAAACATAAGGTCCACTTCGGGTCCTTTTAAAAAATCGGTAAAATGGAATTTCTCGGTGATTCCCAGCCTGGCTGCATAACGGATCATTTTTCTCAGCAAATCCCCGCTTCCGGCCATTACAAACCTTACATTGTCGGCATGTTTTAACACCTTGGCGGCAGCCTCCATAAAATACTCAGGGCCTTTTTGATAGGTTATCCTGCCAAGGAAAGTAACCACCTTTTCTTCGACAGATTTTACCGGTTGGTCAATCCGGTTTTCATTGCCGGATTCAACCGCATTATAAACGGTCACCACTTTTTTGGGATCGATGCCATAACGTTTGATGACTATATTTCTTGTAAGGTTGCTGACCGTAATAACCAGGTCAGCAACCTCCATTCCGGCTTTCTCAATATCAAAGACGATGGTGTTGTAGTTTTCGCCTGTCCGGTCGAATTCAGTGGCATGAACATGGACAACAAGCGGTTTTCCGCTACTTTTTTTAGCCGCAATCCCTGCCGGATAGGTTAACCAATCATGTGCGTGAATGATATCAAAATCGTTTTCCAGGGCTATTTCCGAAGCAACCAGTGCGTAATTGGATACCTCCTGCATCAGATCAGGTCCATATTTACCGGTAAAATCAATGGTACCGATGACGTCGGTCAGGGTGGCAGTCGCCGGAATTTCCCTATCGATGGGCCGGGACCAGGAGTAATCTTCCTCAATCACCCGATCACGTATGTATTGTTCAAATTCTTCCGGGGAAAGATAGGGGACCAACCGGGATCCAATCTCAATATAAACAAGTTCTCTGGATCTCTCTTCTGTAAAATTTTCATGGTTGGTAACAAGGTCATTTTTGAAAACAAAGGATCTTTTTCTAACCGGTACTTGTGAAGCACCAATAAGCCTGACATTGGACTGGTCCTCGTCGCCATATGCTTTAGGAACCGCAAAGATAACATCGACATCCCTGAAGGCAAGACCTCTGGTGAGCCCGTAGCAGGCCGTTCCCAAACCTCCGCTGATATGGGGTGGAAACTCCCATCCAAACATCAGTACACGCATATTTCTCATGTTTTCTTCAACAGGTGCATAATTCTAAGAATCTCAGCAACGCTTGCAGCCGATGAGATGGCCCCGCAGGGAGCGTGAGGAAGATTCCCGTCATATACTTCTGAAATTGTTCCCAGGCCATGTTCAAAAATATCCTCCTCAAAATTTTTGACCAGTGCTTCGATAAAATGTTTTCCGCTGCGGCCATACAATCCCAGCCAGCCTTCTGCAAAATGGCCCAGCAACCAAGGTCTCACGGTACCCTGATGATAAGCCAGATCACGGTTGGTATGATCTCCCTCATAACTAATCTTAAAATCCTCATGTCTCGGTGACAGTGTCCGGAGTCCTTTGGGAGTTAGCAGCTCGTTTTGGACGCATTCCAGTATTGATCTTTTTTGTTCATCCGATAGCGGTGAAAAAGGCATCGAAACTGCAAGGACCTGGTTGGGTCTGACATCCCAGTTCTTTTCTCCGTTAAATACATAATCAGCCAAATACCTTCTATCAGGATCCCAGAAAGTACATTGAAAACTTGCCCTGATCAAATCGGGTAAGTCACTCCATTTCTCGACGAAACCCTCATCTCCAGCTTTCCTGGCCATATCTACAGCAAAACAGACCGCATTATACCACAATGCATTCACTTCAACCGCAAATCCCGGGCGCTGCGTAACCGGTTCTCCATCGGTATAGGCACTCATCCAGGTAAGGGAAAGATGAGGAAGAAACGCATTAAGCAAGCCATTTTCGTGCATATGGATTCCCGGATTGATACCTTCCCGGTAAGCATTCAATACCTCCCGGATGGCAGAACCAAACGTTTCCCAGACTTTCAAGGCATTATTTTGATCGTTAGCATATTGATTGAAAGCCCAGATCATCCACAGAGAACCGTCAACGCCGCGATAAACAGGCCGGTTTCGGTCCGGTGAGTGGTTGGGGAAAAGACCTGTTTTCAGTTTCTTGACCAGGGATCCTGCGATAACCCTAAATAATTCAGGCCTGCCCGCTGCAATTGTCAGGCCCGGCAGCGCAATCCAACAATTCCTTCCCCAGGCTCCGAACCAATGGAATCCGGAAACAATCTCCTTCTCCCCATCAATATCGATAATAAAGGAACTGGCAGTATTTTTCAGTACCTCTTCAAATGTCTTTCTCAACGGAATTTTCTCTAGCTGGCTTGCAAATCTTTTTTTCAGTCCTGCCGGAGCAAGTTCCTCCAGGCCTGCAGCAAGAACAATACTTTCTCCGGTTTTAATTACAGTCTGAAAAAAACCTGGTACAAAAAGGTCTTCCTGATAATCATATCCCCGCCGCTGCTCTTTCAGATACTCAATCTGACGATACCAGTCAGGTGCAGAAACAAACTCCGTTTTCTTTGATGTCTGGAGGAACAACTTCGGATAACCGGCGTAAAGCCGCATGCTGATACCATTGGCGCAATGGGTTGTACGAGTGTCTGTTGCCATGTTTGCATGACTCAGATCATGTATACTGCGGAATGCAAGAAACGGCTTTATGCGCAGGATCGTTGCACTGTGAGCCTCCTGAAGGGTATACCTCACCAATAATCTGGGGTCTTTCTCATCCAACAGAATTTCTTTGTGCAGAACTACCCCACCAACCCGGTAAACCATCTTCCAAACAGGGTCCATTTCAAACCACCTTGCATATTTGTGGCCTTTGGGATAATACTGGCCGGGATATCGGTGAATACCCAGATTGAACTCCTGATCATGCTGAATGATGGTTTCATCCAATGACGACAGCAGTACATGCCTGCCACCGTCCAACTCAGTAACCGGGGCGATCAGGAGACCATGATACTTCCTCGTATTGCAACCGATAATGGTTGAGCTGGCATACGCGCCTGAGGGATTAGCCAGTAGAATTTCTTTGGAAAGACTATATTCCAGGTTAATCAGCTGTGTTTTATCAAATTGCAAAAAACTCATGGTTTATCTTTACTTAAGTCGGTTTCAATTGGTGCTTTAAAATACAAAAAAATAGTTCGATTGTTCCTGAAAAGAAAAATCATTTAACTTTGCGAGGCAAAATTAAAACTCAAGTAAAATGGCTTACAAAATTAATGATGATTGCACAGCATGCGGAACCTGCATTGATGAATGTCCGGTTGAAGCAATTTCTGAAGGGGATATTTATAAGATTAATCCGGATGAATGCACCGATTGCGGAGCATGTGCTGATGTATGTCCGGTTGAAGCCATACATCCTGTTTAATGGTACTTCCCTCACAAAAGCCGGCTTCAGTCGGCTTTTTTTTATTCAATCTTTAGCAATTTCTGATTGTAAGCCTTGGTGCTCGTCTGAATTTTAATAAAATAACAACCCGGACCCAAATGGGAAACAAAAGGAGTCAGGGAGATTATTCTTCTTCCAGTTGAACTTTCAGGCGCAAGAATTTGTGCAATCAATTTCCCGCTGAGCGCTATTATTTGAATGTTGACCGAACCAGGCTCCTCATTTAAAAAATCTATTGCCAGTTCATCAGAAAATGGATTTGGATAAGCCTTTAATTCCCCTTCAGGTACTAATTGCAAATCAGCTGTCTGAGTGCTGTTGGCTGCATCAGGTGTCGGGGTTCTGAACCATGCCCACCAGGGTGCTCCATCACCAAGTCTTCCATACGAAATATCGGCCGTTTGTATCGGATAAGAGATTGAATCCAGGATATGGTTTGTCCCATTTAACAATTGAACAATAGTGAGCGGTTCCCCGGCACCTGCGAGTTCAAAATTCAGATGGAGGGCCCCCTCCGTCCTTTGCAGATCCGGCCATACCAGGAGATAACTTTTGGCTGGTATCCTGGTTTTAGCAGGATTATTTATCGGTATCATGCTTTTCAGGGGTTCATCCTTCGTATCGCTAAAATAGAGTCCACCAATATCAATCATTTGATTGGTTGAGTTGTATAGCTCTATCCAATCTTCATACCGGCCGCCGTCATCCTGGATGGTTTTTGTATTTCTGGCCATTATCTCATTGATATATAAACCTTTTATGGCGCTTGGCTCAACTCCATTAGCTGAATTCGGCGTTGGTATGGTAAACAGAGTCCAGCCGGATGCCCCGTCAGTTAAACGCCCAAAACTGATATCACTATCCTGGATGCCATATGTAACACTGTCAATCACATAGTAATACCCACCAATATTTTCGTAAAGGCCAACCTGATCACCTGAACCCTTCAGACTGAATTTCAGGTGAAGGATGCCTGCGGCAGGCAGCTCATCTGCTCTGAAAACCAGATAGCCTTTTCCGGGTATGGTTGTCATAGCCGCAGAATTGGCGGGGACCTGACTTAACGCGGGCTGATTCAAAACATTGGTCAGATATTTTCCAGCGAGATCAATCGCGTAATCATTGGAATTATATACCTCAATCCAGTCAGAAAACGCACCGGTTTCATCCGGGTAAGTCTTAGTACTTCGAGCCATTATTTCATTGATATACAGCCCCGTAGTTCGTGTAACATCTAATTTCTGGTTCGCGGATCCCGGAGATGGGACAGACATAACACTCCATTCGGGTTGTCCATCGGGATAGCGTCCAATCGCAATATTTTCAATTTGTAGCCCAAAGTTATAACTGTCAAGAATGGTAGCTTCACTTCTGAATTGCGACAGGGAAACAAATTCGCCGGAACCAGAAAGCTTCAGGTCCAGGTGACGCACCCCTTGCCGGGGATCGTTATCGGCCCAGAAAACCATAAAAGACAAGGGTGGTATCGTGGTTGAATCGGGAAATGTATTGGGTATCCTGAATTGGAGTGTATGCCCCAGGGAATCGGAGAGATAAAGTCCTCCAACGTTAACTGCAAAATCATTGCTGTTGTATAGTTCAATCCAATCCTCAATTTCCCCAAGGTTATCCGGGAAAGTAGTGAGATTGTCTGCCAGAATCTCGTTAATATAGATGCCGGTAACCGGACTAAAGGAATACGTATTGGGCTGACCAGGTGAGGGCGTGGTAAAAACCCAGTTTTCAGTTCCGTTGGGAAACCGGCCATAGGAAGCATCACCGGCCTGGTAAGAATAGGAGATCTCAGTCAGGGGTGTAACTCCGTCAGCCTGCGTCAGGACTATCTTTTCCCCACCAGCTGGCAATTTGAAGTTAAGATGTCTGCAACCTTGCCAGGTAGCATTGTCTGCATACAATAACAGATATCCGCCCGATGCTATGGTTGTGGAGTCAGGAATGTGCGTGGGAATTCTTGATTTTTGAAGATCTCCGGTGCTGTCGGTAATGTAAAGACCGCCCAGATTGACCGGGGAACCGGAGGGATTATAAAACTCGATCCAATCGGTCTCTTCTCCCCATTCGTCAAGAACAGACGGGCCGGAGACAGCCATGATCTCATTTACAACAAACCCTGATAAGACCCTCGCAGGCACGTTCGCTGTTCCGGGAGTAGGATCCGAGAGCACTTTCCAGGACCCTGTGCCATCGGGTATCCTACCATAAGGAACATCGTTTTTAGCTTTAGGAAAAACTACCTGATCCATGATCTGGAGCTGACCATTGACCATCTTTGCCAGGTAAAATTCTTCACCGTCCTTATCAAACTTAAACGGCAAATGAGCAGGGCCCTGAATCGGTTGTCCGTCAGCCCATAAAACAAGGAAGCCTCCTGCCGGTACAATGGTTTTGTTCGGATCGTAGGTAGGTATTCGGTGAAAGGTTGATGGAAGGGTTGTATCGGATACATACCAGCCGGCAACATTGACCGGGGATGAACCGGGATTATACAGTTCTACCCAGTCATCGTACTCGCCGAGCTCATCTGCATAACTTTTTGAATTGTTGCAAATCAGTTCATTCACTTTGATCACGATGCTTGTAAATTCCGGCACACCCCAGGTCCATGGGACTTCCGAGTCATAGCCCGGAGGTTCCGGAACCGGAAACCTCAACCTTCTTTTCTCCTGAACCGGTGAGCAGATATTAGCCTTACCGGGTGTGGGCCGCTTGAGAATGATCCATACATTATCGCGTTCCGGGCATCTTCCGAAGGACTGGTCACTGGGAAGACTGTCATATTTCACCGAATCTACCAGAATGAGGCCTGTTGGTGAAGGCCTGTAAAGGGCAAGCTCCTCACCTCCCCTGTTTAAAGCAAAGCCCAGGTGATTAGGTCCTTGCACCGTATCCCTATCAGGCCAGAAAAGAAGAAAGGAACCTGCGAGAATTGTAGTAAGCCTTGGATTTCCTGAAGGGATCTTAAATTTTTTTGGTTTTTTAAGATTATCCGTAATGAACCAGCCAGCCAGATCGACATCCCTGGCTGATGAATTATAAACCTCGATCCAGTCTTCGTACTCCCCGTAATCATCCACATTTGAGTTCACCACCGAGGCTGCTACCTCATTGATCACGATATTTTGAGACAGCAAAGCAGTGCCAGGGATCATGGCAATCAATAAAACAAACTTCTTTATCATAATTGTGTACCGGCTGTTCTGGTACAAAGATAAAGATTTGAAACAGAAATCCCCGATGTGGCGGGGATCTCACAATATCTGCGGTTTTCTGTTCCTAGGCCAGAAAGCTAAGCAAAATCCCTGCCGCAACAGCACTGCCTATAACGCCCGCTACATTGGGGCCCATTGCATGCATAAGGAGGTGATTGGTTGGGTCAGCCCGCAAGCCTTCAACCTGGGAAACCCGGGCGGCAGCTGGTACAGCAGAGACACCGGCAGAACCAATGAGTGGATTGACCCGGTTTTCAGGCTTCAAAAAGAGATTCATCAGTTTTGCAAAAAGTACACCGCCAGCCGTTGAGAAAACAAATGCACAGGCACCAAGACCGAAAATCATAAGGGATTTTGGAGTTAAAAAAACATCGGCCTGTGTTGATGCACCAACGGTTAATCCAACGAGGATGGTACAAATATCGATCAGTGAATTTCGGGCAGTTTCAGCCAGACGACGGGTAACCCCACTCTCCCGAAGGATATTTCCCAGAAACAGCATTCCCAATAACGGCAAGGCTCCTGGGGCAATAAAGCAGGTTAAAAGAAGACCAATAATCGGGAATAGAATTTTCTCCGTTGTTGAAACCTGACGCGGTGCTTTCATGCGGATCAACCGTTCTTTCTTCGTTGTCAGGAGCCGCATCACCGGAGGTTGAATTATCGGAATCAATGCCATATATGAATAGGCCGCAATAGCAATAGGACCGATAAGATTGGCACTTGTAATCCCGTTCCATATCTTGACTCCGTTTGCAAGTCTTGAGGCAGTGAAAATTGCTGTGGGTCCATCAGCACCTCCGATAATTCCGATTGAAGCTGCCTCAGGTAGTGTAAATCCCAGCCATAATGCCCCCAACAGGGCAACAAAAATTCCCAGTTGAGCCACAGCTCCTAATAGAAGCGTTTTGGGATTTGAAATCAGGTAGGAAAAATCAGTCAGGGCACCCAGGCCCAGAAAAATCAAGGGTGGATAGATTCCGGCAGTAACACCAAAGTAAAGGTAGTTCAATACACTCCCCTTTTCGTAAATTCCTATGCCAAGGCCGGCATCCAAAGCAAATGGTACATTTCCGATGAGTATCCCCATGCCGATTGGAACCAGAAGTAGTGGCTCAAATCCATGTCTGATTGAGAGATACAAAAAAACAAGGCCGGCGAGAATCATTAAAAGGTGCTTTGGTGTAGCATTATGAAATCCGCTATCCTCCCAAAATTTTCTCACTCCGCCAGTTGCTGCTTTGGAAAAATCAGTGGATTCATTTTCACCATTCGACTGTCCCTCTACCTGGTTACTGGCAGAATTCAGTTCCACACCAGCTGTTTTTGAATTTCCGGGGTTCTTTACAGGGAAGATCCATGAAATTGATGCCAGGATCAATAAAGCCCCGAATACTGTGATTGCTTTTTTCATTCCCCTTTATTCAATTTCAAACAGAATCTGATCCTGTAGAATGATGTCCCCGGCCGAAACTTTCATATTCCTGATAATTCCATCCTTTTCCGACAGGATTTTATTCTCCATTTTCATTGCTTCATAAGTAAGTATCTGGTCTCCTCTTTTCACAACGTCCCCGTTATTTTTAGTGATACTCAAAACATTTCCGGGCAGAGGAGTGCGCACCGCTAAAAAACCACCTCCGCCAGACTGTTTGGGAAACACCGGAGCCTTTACAGGATTTCTTATCAGAATCGGGGTTTTGTTTACTGGCACTTGTCGTTGAATTTCGATTTCATAACTGGTTCCGTTAACCGTTATATTAGCGAGATTATCTTCAACTGATATAATCTCAACCTCGTACTGGGAGCCTTGTATGCTAAATTTATAGGATTTCATGGGTAAATATATTTAGTCGATGCGCATACCTTACAAATTCCGGAGTCCGTAGATCTTGGAACTCCAGGGAGAATATCTTTTAGATACCTTTTCGATGGTTACAATATTGGACTCTTTATCGTGCTGTTCGCTGAAATATAAATGCAGAGCCAGGGCAATCGCCGCATTGGTATCTCCACTGATATCCGGACAGCAATCCTCTCCGCTCAAGGGTTTTCCCGATCTGCGAACCTTCCTTTTCAGCTGAATTTTCAGTATCCTGGGAATCTGATTAAAAACTACAGTCAGGGCAAGTAATGCGGAAAACACCACACCGATGCCCACCAGGGCAATGATAAATCCGAGCTTTATATCGGCCGGACTGATAACAAAAGCTAATTCCATATTTTTCAAATTTTAAAGTGGAATATTTCCATGCTTCTTAGGTGGATTGGTATCCTTCTTGGTCGAGAGTGTCTGGAAAGCCCTGATAATCCGGAAACGCGTATTCCGGGGCTCAATAACGTCGTCGATATATCCAAAGCGCGCAGCTTCATAGGGGTTTGCGAATTTCTCGCGATATTCCTTCTCCTTCTCAAGGAAAAAAGTTTTCCGTTCATCAAGGTCCTTGATTTCCAGCATGGCTCTTCCCTCGAGGATTTCAATGGCTCCGGCAGCACCCATAACGGCAATTTCTGCAGTTGGCCAAGCGTAATTGATATCACCACGCAGCTGCTTACAGCTCATAACATCATGCGCTCCGCCGTAAGACTTTCTCAGGGTAACCGTTACTTTTGGCACGGTAGCCTCACCGTAGGCATAGAGCAACTTGGCACCGTTTGTGATAATCCCTCCATGCTCCTGGGCACTGCCTGGCAAAAAGCCGGGTACATCAACCAGGGTCAGGATCGGAACATTAAAACAATCACACAGCCTTACAAAACGGGCAGCTTTCTTTGATGCATCGATATCAAGAACGCCAGCCATATGGCTGGGCTGATTCGCGACAATACCAACAGAAATGCCTCCCAGCCGTGCAAAACCAACAACAATGTTCTGTGCATAATTCCTATGCATTTCAAAAAACTCATGACCGTCAACAATATCATGGATTACATCCTTAATATCATAAGGCTGATTGGAGTTCTCGGGGATGACATCATTCAGGAAGTCGGATGTCCGGTCAGCCGGATCGCCACTTTCAATCATGGGAGCTTCTTCAAGATTATTGCTTGGAAGATAGCTTAGTAGTTTCCTGATCAGAAGCAGCCCTTCCTCCTCATCGCGGGCAATAAAATGAGCCACGCCCGATTTGCGGCCATGTACCATCGGACCTCCCAGATTTTCAACCGTTATATCCTCACCGGTAACAGTCTTGGCCACTTTCGGACCCGTAACAAACATATAGGAATTTTCCTCACTCATGATTATGGCATCGGTAAGTGCCGGTGAATACACGGCACCACCCGCGCAAGGACCGAAAATGGCACTGATCTGGGGAATTACTCCGGAAGCCAGGATATTCCGTTCAAAAATCTCGGCATATCCAGCCAGTGAATTAACCCCTTCCTGAATACGGGCACCACCGCTGTCATTGATTCCGATAACCGGAGCACCGACCTTCATGGCCTGGTCCATCACCTTACAGATTTTCAGAGCAAAGGTTTCAGACAGGGCTCCGCCAAAAACCGTGAAATCCTGCGCAAAAACATAGACGACCCGTCCATCGATTGTGCCATGTCCTGTAACCACACCGTCGGAAAGAACCAGTTGATTATCCATACCGAAATGCGTGCAACGATGCGTCACAAACATGTCGAACTCTTCAAAACTGCCCTCGTCCAACAGCATATCAATCCGTTCCCGGGCTGTCATTTTCCCTTTGGCATGCTGGGCTTCAATTCTTTTCTTCCCCCCGCCAAGTTTGGCTTCCTCCCGCTTGTCAATTAATTCTTTTATTTTCTCCTGGCTTGACATAATATCTCCGTTTATCTATTTGGAACAAAATTCAGTAAGAACCCCAATGGTGCTTTTCGGATGTAAAAAACCAATTTTTAATCCTTCAGCCCCTTTGCGCGGTTGCTGGTCAATAAGTCTGATTCCTTTCGATCCGGCCTCCGTAAGTGCACTTTCAACATTGTCTACTGCAAAAGCCAGATGATGGATCCCTTCTCCTTTTTTCTCGAGGAATTTGCCAATCGGTCCTTCCGGATCCGTGGATTCCAAAAGCTCAATTTTAGTTTCCCCTACCATAAAAAAAGCGGTTCTCACCTTCTGGTCCGGAACTTCTTCAATCGCATAGCACGACAGGTTCAGTATATCCTCATAATAGCGTATGGCCTCCTCAAGATTAGCGACCGCTATTCCAATGTGTTCGATTCGTTGAATGTTCATTTTATTTGCTGTTTGTGGAATCGGTGCAAAATTAACTTCCAAGATCCAAATAATAGGATTTCCCCATATGATTTATATCAGGAAAAACATATTTATTTAGCTGCTGGACAATGGGTTGAGTAAAAAAATATAACAATTAACATGACATTTCTCAGCAATCATGAGTTTACCTACTTTTAAATTTCAGAATTCATACAATGGAATGACTCATTAATGGGTTACAATTTATTGAAATCCTAAATATTACAAGATGATCAAGAATTATTTATTCGTTTTCACCTTTGCCCTGCTATCGCAAGTGGCTTTCGGTCAAGAAGAGACACGGCTACTCAGGTTTCCGGCCACCAATGGAAACCAGGTTGTTTTCACTTACGCAGGTGACCTGTACACCGTAGCCGTCCAGGGCGGTCAGGCCAGGCAACTGACCTCCCATCCTGGGTATGAATTGTTTGCACGATTCTCGCCTGACGGGAATACCATTGCCTTTACCGGCCAGTATGACGGCAACACTGAAGTTTTTACCATCCCGGCCTCAGGTGGGGACCCTGTAAGACTAACCTTCACGGCTACTCTATCACGGGATGATGTTGGTGACAGGATGGGGCCAAATAACATTGTTATGGGCTGGACTCCTGATGGTAAATACATCATTTATCGATCAAGAAAGCAATCCTTCAATGATTTCAAGGGCCAGCTGTTCAGGGTTCCTGCCAATGGAGGACTATCGGAGGAACTGCCTTTTTCCGTGGGGGGATTTAACAGCTATTCCCCGGATGGCAAGAAATTAGCCTTTAACCGGGTATTCAGGGAATTCCGGACCTGGAAATACTACCAGGGCGGCATGGCGGATGATATCTGGATCTTTGATTCAGCATCGGGAAAGACAGTAAACATTACAAACAACAAAGCACAGGATATAATCCCGATGTGGCTCGGCTCCAAAATCTATTTCCTCTCCGACCGCGAAAGGGTCATGAACCTTTATAGCTATTCGGTTGAAAATGGTAAAACAGAAAAAGTTACCGATTTCAAGGACTATGACATAAAATTTCCATCAGGTTTCAATGAGGCCATTGTTTTTGAAAAAGCCGGAAACCTGTTCTATTTCTCTTCAGCCACGGGAAAGACCAACCGGATTCCTGTGTCAATAGGAAATGACCATTTATATGACCGCATCGAATGGAAAGATGTTTCTGGTCAGATCCGTTCCGGATCCTTATCCCCAAATGCAGAGAGGGTCTTGTTTTCCGCACATGGAGAGTTGTTCAACACCCCTGTAAAACAAGGAATTACCAGAAACCTAACTGCTTCCTCAGGAATCCATGAACGGAATGGGGCCTGGTCCCCGGATGGAACAAAGATCGCCTGGCTCTCAGATAAAACGGGTGAATTTGAAATCTGGATATCTGATCCCAAATCCCTGGAATCAGCCCGGCAGCTGACAAAGAACAGTGAGACCTATATTTTTGGATTCGAATGGTCCCCCGACAGTAAATCGATCCTGTACCATGACAAACTCTTCCGGCTTTGGTTGATCAATACAGAGACAGGATCCGGAAAAAAGATTGAAGAATCGGAAATGGGACCGATCGGAGACTACGCCTGGGGGCCTGATTCCAAATGGATAGCCTATGTGAAGCCTGAACAGGGATTTGGTATAATACGACTCTATTCTATTGAATCCGGGAAGAGCTACGAAGTCACCGATGGATGGTACAATTCAGGGAGCCCGGTGTTCAGCCGTGACGGGAAATACCTCATTTTTGTTTCAACGAGGACATTCAATCCCACCTACTCTGCGACCGAATGGAACCATAGTTATCACGATATGAACAAGTTATATCTCGCAATCCTGAATCCGGGGACGCCATCACCATTTTCCCCAAAGGATGATGAAGTCGCGGTAGTTGAGCCCGTTAAACATACGGATCAAAAGAAAGCAGAGGCTTTGACTGTTGACCCGGCTGGCATACGGACAAGAATTCTTGAATTGCCTGTTCCGGCGGGTAATTATTTTAATATCGAAGCGGTAAGTGATCGTGTTTATTATTCATTCACCTCATCTGATGTGCAGGGTAGTCGTTTCAAACTTTTTGACCTTACAAAGCAAAAAGAGACTGAATTATCCAGTAATACTGGATACTCCTTAAGCCCTAACGGGAAAAAGATGATGGTCAGCCAGGGCGGCAAATATGCAGTTGTCGATCTTCCGACTTCAAAAGTTGCCCTTGATGAAACAATCAGCCTGGCCGGATTGAAAACCCGGGTGGACAAGCATGCAGAATGGCAGCAGATTTTCGACGAAAGCTGGCGTCACATGAGGGATTTCTTTTATGACCGCAACATGCATGGAGTAAACTGGAGGGACATATACAATAAGTACAATCCGCTGGTTCCCTATGTTAGACAACGATCAGACCTTTCCTACCTGATCGGTGAAATGATCGGTGAGCTTAACGTGGGTCATGCCTACGTGAATAATGGCGAGAGGCCTATGCCTGAAAGGATTCAAACCGGATTGCTGGGCGCCAAACTCTCAAAAGATCAAAACGGCTATTTCAGAATTGATAAAATTCTGGAAGGGGCCAACTGGAGTTCAGAGTTGCGCTCACCACTCACAGAAACGGGCTCTCTGATTAAAGAGGGAGATTATATTGTTTCAATTGACGGCCAATCCGTTAAGGAAGTGACAGATATATTTTCATTGCTGGTTGGAAAGGCTAATCAGTTGATCGAACTTAAAACATCAGCAAACAAGGATGGAAGCAAGCCAGTCACAACCCTCATTAAGACACTGGCAAATGAGTCATCCTTGTATTACTACGGCTGGGTTCAGGAAAATATCCGCAAAGTTGAGGCTGCGACCAACGGTGAGGTAGGTTACATACATATTCCCGATATGGGTGCAAACGGATTAAACGAATTTGTTAAGCATTACTATCCTCAGCTCACCAAAAAGGCACTAATCATTGACGATCGTGGTAATGGCGGCGGAAACGTTTCTCCGATGATTATTGAGAGGTTACAACGGGAGAT